>SDBT01002023.1_pt1 | contig 36342 bp, 45 predicted proteins | sample 2277101 | NCBI WGS metagenome assembly SDBT01 (sample SAMN10404973, study PRJNA504765) | marine sediment metagenome | isolation source: marine sediment core GS10_PC15, 103 cmbsf | place: Arctic Ocean: Southern Knipovich Ridge | collected 2010 | reverse complement strand
CCTGTGCAACCGTTGATCCTGGAAAAGATGCCGATGCCCTTTTTATATATTGGGGTGGGGCCGACACCGTGATTTGCGGCGGCAAACTGTACAAAAAAGATTTACCTATGTGTTATGAAAAGTAAAATTATAAGAAAGGATAACATGACCAAAGAAGAAAAAGCCGATTTGTCACACGAACATCTAGCGCTAATAGTTCCGACATTAAAGCTGAGAAGCTTATCAACTGAGGAATTAAAACTGCTGGAAACGAAAGTAGAGACTGCGCTTAAGGACACAATTTGCCAACTTGGAAAAACTATCACGAAGGAAGCACAAAAGGGCGTATAAACATGATTAGATATTTCAGAAACATTAAATGGCCGTGGACTAAACGACTCGACGAAGTTGAAACCCGCTTCTTGCATGAAGCAGAGATGATAAAAAGAGCACTTGAGAAAAAGCGGATAGTCAATTTCGTCCATGTGATTCAGTATCACGAGGGGATGACTCTTTCCTACGAAGATGAGCGTCCCAAGCCGATATTGTTAGAAGACTTAGAGAAAAGAATCAAAGCGCTTGAAAGCGCCTTAGATATGGATGTAAAGGAAAAGGGTGTATAAATATGACTGAAGAAGAAAAAGCCGATTTGCTCCACGAGCATTTAGAATTAATAATTCCAGCGTTTGGGAAACTAAAACTTCTGGAAGCAAGAGCGCTTCTTGATAGAATCAACGATTGTTTATCGGCAACACCATTTATGTACTTTATATTTGGGGACGGCGTAGGCGTTGTGCTCAGAGAGCAAATGTGCCAATTAAACAAAGCTATGTTTAATAAGCCATATGGCGATTATAGCCCATAGGATGGAGAGCTAAAACCATGACATCACAAATCAATCAAAAAATAAAAGATCTCAACATGCCACGGCTTAAAAAGGCACAATTAACCAAACTCTTACATAAAATAGAGAAGAATCAAAATGAAAAAATTATTACCTTTGCTGGTCATGACTATTATTTTAACGGTGGCAAGTATTGCGGTTGCCGCTAATGTGACTATCCGGTGGGACGCAAATACCGAAACGGATCTAATAGAATACAGATTATATCAGACATTCATTCCCGGTGAGTATGTTTACGGCATCGATAGTGATGATTATGTTATTTCTATACCTGACAGAACTGAAACAATTACTATTTTTGTCGATGAACAAGATGTGGATTTATTATACTGGGTGCTGACAGCTATTGACGCCGATAATCTTGAATCAGGACCATCAAACGAAGTCTGCATTGAAGAGCCAGAACCTCCGGGCAACGGTGGTAGCGGTGGCTGTTTTATAATAACCATATCCAAAGTAAGGAGGTTGAAATGAAACGATTTATTTTAACTATTACATTAAGTTTGTTTTTGGCGGTTCCGGCTTTTGGCGCCGATGTGGTGGTGCAATGGGATGAAAACACTGAAACCGATCTGGCTGGATATCAAATATTGCAATCAAACACACAGGGCGGGCCATATACCCTTGTTGAAGAAATACCGCCTAATCATCATGAAGCCGATCCGACACTCCCCGACGATGTAAACAGTGATTCATATAGGGTGTCAGCCTTGGCCGATGGTGTTTATTATTGGGTGCTGACTGCGTTTGACAATGAAGTTCCGAGACAAGTTTCTGGATACTCAAACGAGGCATCTACACAGGTAATCAATGATATCGTGGTTCCAATGCCCCCGGCAGCACCAACGGGATTAACTGTAGAACAAGAATAAAGGATATAAACCATGACCCTCTGGGATAAATATATGGGTAAGTCACCGACTATGGAAACAATTTACAAAGACGACTATCTCCCATTGGTTAAAAAGCACATAAAAGATGGAAAGACGGTTAAGGAAAGTTGTTTTGAAGCCCTTACTTCTATGAATTGTCAATTACCATCTTGGGCCTACGCTCCCCTTAAATGGGTATCTAAAGCAAGAAAGGACATAAACAATGATGCTTCCATCTGAATCACAAGGGGGCCTATCTCCAAAGTTTTCAAAAGGCGGTGTTGCCGGTGAAGGAATGATGCGTTTCACTGGCAATGAAGAGATCGAAAGCCAGCGTGAGGAAGACACCAGCGCTGCCCAGGAATCTCAAAACCAGCCTATCATTCTAAACTTGGCAGGCGAAATTAGAACGAAGTGGGGTGCTGCAAGAGACGCAAAGACGAGTATCCAAACGCAGATGGAAAACAGCCTGAGACAAAGGAAAGGCGAATATGATCCTAATGATCTGGCAAGGATACAAGCACAGGGCGGCTCTGATGTATTCATTAACATTACAAACATTAATTGTAGAGGAGCCGAATCTTGGGTGTACGATATCCTTCTGCCTCCCGGCGAGAGACCCTGGGCGGTAAAACCCACCCCGATGCCGGAGCTCCCTCCAGGTATTGAAGACGAGATTAAGCTTGGTTTCCTCCAGCAAATACAAGAAGCCATGCAAATGAACATGATGGCCGGGATTCCTGTTGATGAGAACGACCTCAAAAAACAAGTCGAACAGCTCAAGGAAGAGGTTTTGAAAGAAGTTAAAGCTAAGTCCGCTTCCGAAGCCGAATTATTTGAAGACGAAATCGATGATGATCTTGTCGAAGGTGGCTGGTATCAAGCCATAAGAGAATGCGTTCCTGATATAGTAACTTTACCGGCAGGAATTATTGAAGGTCCAACCGTCCGGATGAAGAAAAAGCTGACATGGGCGGAATATCCGGACGGAACACCCATGGCACAGGTTAGTGAAGAGCCTCAGCGAACATATAAAAGAGTAAGCCCGTTTGATATATATCCTTCTCCTGGTTCAAAGTCTTTACAAGACGGCTATTTATGTCACCATATTAGATTTGAGCGTAAGGATCTCAATAATCTGATAGGTGTTGAAGGGTTTGATGAAGAGGCAATCCGGTTAGTCTTACAGCAATACGGCCAGGGCGGATTAAGAGAATGGCTCACAAACGACATAACCAGAACAGAAATCGAAAATAGACCGCCCGAATTCAACCGGAACGCTGAAACATCTATTGATTGTATAAAGTTTATGGGGCCGGTCCAAGGGGTGCAGCTTCTCAGATGGGGAATGTCAACGGAAGATGTCCCTGATTCACTGTTAGATTACGAAGTTACCGCATATCTTATCGGGCAATACATTATCGGGGCAACCCTTAACTCACATCCCCTAGGACGCAGAACCTATTTCTCTGCAAGTTTCGAGCAAAGCAATACCTCAATATGGGGCAAGGGTATTCCGGAATTAATGGAGGATATCCAAAAGATATGTAACGGTTGCGCTCGTGCCATGGTGAATAATATGGCGATGGCTTCAGGTCCGCAGGTGGTTGTTTTAGCTAACCTTTTGGCCGAGGGTGAATCCATGACAAGCCTGATTCCTTGGAAAATATGGCGCATGGTTCATAAGGGGGACAGCCTGGGACGAAGATCGCCTGTTGAATTCTTTCAGCCGGACGCAATCGTTGATAAGCTTCTTACCGTTTATGAGTATTTTTCCAAACAGGCTTCCGAGGTTACGGGGATTCCGTCTTATGTGTATGGTTCCTCTAAGGATATTGGAGGCGCTGGCAAAACGGCTTCAGGACTCTCAATGTTGATGAACGCAGCCAGTAAAGGATTAAAAACAGTAGCGAGCCATATAGACGTTGGCATTATAAAACCGTCTATCGAGGAAACATGGTTACATATTATGATGTACGAACCTGAAAAAGCCCGTGGCGATGTCGCTATCGTGGCAAGAGCATCCGAGTATCTGGTTATAATGGAACAATTACAGATTAGACGCATGGAGTACCTGAACGCAACTAACAATCCAACCGACATGCAGATAATTGGCCTGAAAGGAAGGGCTGCAATACACAAGGAAACAATCAGATCATTAAAGATGCCGGTTGACGACATTATTCCAGACCAGGACAGCATCGATGCTCAAGCAGAAAACGCTAAAATACAAATGATGATTACAAATATCGCCACAGCCCTCGGAGTAGACCCACAAGCGCTTATGCAGATAGCAATGCAGGGCGGCCAACCTCAGGGGCAAGGCGCTCAACCAGGGCCAGGTCAATCGCAGGGGTTAGCTCCTTCGGGTGACAGGGCAGGCGGGCGTGATTTTGCAATGGCGGCTTAAATATGAAGAGGAGACAAGCGCAATGAAAGATATCAACAGAAGAGCATTTTTAAAGAAATCAGCACTGCTCACCGCTGGGTTTGCGATTGGCCCAGCTGTAGCTATAAAAGCGCTTGCAAAAGTAAGGGAAGCCCCCGAAATAGCGCCTAAAGCGTTTAGGGCAGATAGCGATGCAACCCTTATCTTTAAAAAAGAAGTGTCTCGAATCAGCCCAGCCATCGGCAAAAGGTTGCAAAGTGTTGAAGTCCTCGCTCAGCCAGACAGCCCTGAACATATAATTCGGGGGCTTGTTAAGATTAATAGCCGGAAAGGGAAGTTTTTTGCTAATAGATTTGATCAAAAGCGGTTCTTAGAAGATTTTAAGTTCAGGCGGAAATACGCTAAATATTTTGTGCGGAACATAAGGCCGCACTTAAAGTAAGTTTACCAGCGGTGACGACCGCACAACCTAATCGGAGGGGACGATGGAAGAAAGACTAAAATACAACTATATGGATGTAAAAAAGAGGTGTAAGGAATTACTTAGTCTTGTAGACGAATTGTCTCAAATGGGCACATTCTTTGGCGCAACGGGCGAAAACGTCATTGACCTAATTAGTGAGTATGATATTAGAGGCGGCAAGCATCCAATGACAACCGGATCTATCATAGAGGCTTTCAGGCCGGACAAGATAAAGATTGGGATAATTCCTAAATTTAGAAAGCTGGGTGAGCAGGAAAGGGCGCAGTGGGCTGCTGCTGCCAAATGTCAGGAAAGGTGGGCTACCGGTGCCTGTGAAACTATGCGGGAAGCTGTATTGCGGGGATGCTTTGAAAGTTCAAGGTGCGGCTGCGGAAAGGCAAAACATGAGCGATAACAGAACCTTAGACGAAATAAAAGCCGACGATATTGACCAGCTCGCACAGGCGTACAAAGAAGGACAGCGCTTTGAGTTCTTTGATAGGCCACAGGCCTATAAGTTCCAGGGGGTTTGTGTTCAAGTAGCACTCAAGAACCTTGGGGTTACGATCACAAAGCGCATTCATCCCGGAATCGTTGATAAGCAGTTGAAAGATAAGGGCGTTGTGTGCGAACAGCGCAGATATCACGAAGAAGAAGACGTGTGGCGGACTGGCTTATATATTTACAAGAAAGACGGTGAATTAGCTTACTTTGTGTCGAATGTCAAAGAAAACAACCCTAGCCCTTTTTCTATAAATAGAGTTAAAAAGTGGGGGGTTTTAACAAATGTGAAGGTTGACGGTGGAAGAAGCGTTATAAGTCTCCCCGGGATGCCGATATTGGGAGGCTCGAAAGGCAACAGAAATGCTTGAATCACCACAAGATCCAAGAGAAAAACGAGTTTTCTATCAGGCTTTGCATAGCTTGGCGGCAGAACACGGTGGGGGTTTTGATGTAATCAGGCAGCATCTTAACTCTGAAGCCAGACGAATAGAAGCCGAAAGCCGAACCGCAAGGGATGAAACAAAATATAAATGGAATCAAGGGGCTTTACAGCTTCTTAACGATTTCGAAGAAATGATTCAAAGCTCAAGGGATACTTTAGAAAAGCTTGAGTCAGCACGTTAGCCGCGAAAGGCGGGTTATTTATGAAATGGATGAAAACAAACAAACCGCTTGAAGATGGGTGGTATTGGCGAAAATGTAAAAAGGATGATCCAGAGCCAGACATTGTTGAAGTTTGTAATGGTGTTTATTGGGATACTGAGACTTTAGATGGTTGGGGTGATCATTGGGTTCTTTGTGAATGTGAGATATTTAAAGGGTGGTTGTGGTGCGGCCCGATCAGAAGCCCCGTCACCTTCAAACAGCCGTAGTCTGGGGGTGCATAATGAAAGTTAATATTGAAGATGTTGAACGGTTGACAAAAGAACGAAAAAAAATCAACTCTGTGAGTCTTTCCGAAATAGAGTGGTATCAAAACGGTAAAAAGGTAGACGTTGATAAATCTATAACCGAAGACTTTGAGATTATTGGTTTGAACAATATTGATTTTATAACTTCTGGTTTTTATCAAAAAGGTTGGGACAATAAAGACGAACAACCGTGACAAAAAAAAATAGCCGTAGTCTGGATTGGCCAGGCTCCGACGAGCAACAAGTCAGCTAATAAAAAGGAGAAATATCATGTGGAGAGAAAATGCAGGAATTGGAAATTTAAGGGTTAATTCTTTAACCATTGGCGGAGTGCCAACATTTGGAGGTGGCGTTCCTCAGTTTGGGGATACCTATTTTGTTGATGGGACCTATGGGAGTGACGGTGCCGGAGGATTAAGTGCAAAGAAACCACTTAAAACGATCCAGGCGGCGATCACGCAACAAATCGCAAGGACAAAGGGCAGGGGGGATGTTATTTATATAGCTCCAGGAACGTATTCAGAATATCTTACTGGCGATTTAACAGGGGTGTCGTTGGTTGGCGTCCATCCGAGAATGGTCACCGTCTCACCAGGGACGACCTATAACGCATACGCTGGTAACGTAACAAACTCGCTTATTAAGGGAATCACCTTTGATGAGCCGACTGCTGCTGCTGATTATGCTTGCGTAGCCATTCCTAAACTGGTGGGTTCAACTATATCAGACTGCGTTTTTATGGGTAAGTCTGGTGATGCTGGATCTACTGGTCTTCGTATTGGTGCTGAGACATCTGCGGCATCAGATTATATGCTGTACTCCATAGTAACACGCAATATGTTCGCTCACTCTGGTGGAAGAACAAAAGAATTTGGTTATGGAATACATTTCGGTGAATATAATGTTGGCACTGATTCCGACACCCGGCTTTTCGCTTTTAGTGAAATATCTCATAATCAAATCTTCGCCGAGGAAGCGGGTATCTATATGCAGGTAGATGCTGCAAACGGTGGTGGTCTTATATACAGGAATTTCATTGGAAGTCGGCAGAACAACGGAAATACATCTACGAACGGGATTTATTCAGGAGGTGATAGTACTGACCTGTTAACAAATGTTGTTGAAAACTATGTATGCAGTGTTACCAATGCTTCTGCTATTGCTGGTTTTACGGCTGGAAATGTGTTTGGAAATTATATTTCTGGTGATGGTGGTACTCCTATTAGGGAAAATCCTGCTGGCGCATAACCTAAATGGGAGGGGGTAAAACCTCTCCCTTTGGAGAGTGAAAGGAATAAACGATATGGCAGCAAAACTAACAACAGGCGACCGGAATTGGATTTGTTTAAGTTCAGACGAATTCCCGGTTGCGGGCAACGGCGTTAAGGAAGGGGATAAAATGCACATAGTCGATACCGGAGAGGAATATATCTTCTTCAACGATATGTGGGAAACGGATCTCAGGTTGACAAACGCCGTAAAGAATGCTTTAATATAACTTAATAATTTAACAGGAGGATTTAATTATGTACGGAAAAACAGAAGCGGGAGTTGGAAAACCTGTGCTGGTAGATTCCAGCGGTAGGCTAATTACAACAGGCGGACACGGAAGATATACGGACGCAGTTATCAACGGGAATGTCTACACAGCATGTAATGACGCGGCGAAAGCAGTAACTGCGGCTCATGTAACATGCACAGGGTTTGTCTTGTATAATCCTGTTGGAAGCGGGAAATACCTCTCCATTTTAAACATCAAGGTTGCGCTTGCAACTTCACCGGGAGCCCAGGCATCAGTAAATCTGGGAGCTTGCATCGTTCCCTCCGCTGCGGTCCCCGCAACTAATACCGCCATTGTGGTTTACAATGCATTAGTCGGAGGGGCAAGTGGAAATGTAGCTGCGGCATACAGCATTTCAACTCTGCCGCTCGCCCAGGTTAGTATCAGGGCTCTTGCCAGTGGTGTTACCGCTACCGGCGCCGTAAACTTCCCGCCGATGGTTGACGATGATGTCGCAGGGGCTGTCGTTGTTTCGCCTGGTTGTTTGGTTGCCTTGACCGCTATCACGACTGCGATATCTGTGGTAGCATCGATGACATGGGAAGAAGTGGATGTCTAAACCGATAGATAACAAGCTGATAATTGAGGCTCTTATACGGGGTTTCAATTTAGCCGTTAATCTCCTTAAGAAGATTTTAAAGGGGGAAAAGATTTGAAAAGCGATAAGGAATTATTAGATTTTTTAGATTCGCAACACGAGGTGCGTATTCGGAGAACAGATGATAACTACCGGATATGGACAATCCCGTTTTCTCCAAAAGAAAAAACAGGGAAAACGCTAAGGTCGGCTATTGAACTATCTGTTGGCAAGGGAGAGAAGATTTGAAATAACTTAGTAATATAGCGACCTTATGCCCCGGAAACTACGCATAAGGTTTAGCCAACTACGCATTTAATCAGCCTCGTTGGATAAGATCACAAAATTTGTGAACATATCCAGCGGGGCTTTTTTTATGACCGATCAGAACACCGCGACCTTTGGTAGCGGCTCTGACGGTTAATCCAATATTGGAACACCGGGAAAGAGTGTTCTGCAGAACGGTTTTTCCCGGCTCCAAGGAGGTTAAAGATGGCATTACCTAAGCAAGTAGAAGAAGCAGGAAAGAAAGCGGATGAAGCTGCCGAAAAGCTCGAAAAAGAGCTGGCCGGCGAAAAAGAAGTCGCTCCGGTGAAAGCCGAAGATGAACTTAAACCAGTAGCCTTGCCGATTCCATCAACATTGGAAGAAGCTAAGGGACAGGTGGCATCTCTAAAAAGCGCTGTTGCACAGATGGAACATAAACTCAGCGTGTTGAAGGGCAAGTACGATAAAGAGATTAAACCGGCTTCCGAATCAACCGAAAAGGCTACGCAACTTGAATCAACAAACTCAGTCCTGACAGATCAGCTTCTTGAGGCTAAGGCCAAGATTGCCGAGTTAAAAACTGCGGGTAAGCCGGTTATACCGGAGGAACCAGCGGCTACATCTAAACAGGTAGATGTCGGTAAGTATTTTACGCCTGAAGCTATTGAAAAGCTTGACGAAGAAGGTGTCAGCAAAACCGCATTAGACGTAATTGTAAATGCGATTCTTAACGCTTCGACTGATCAGAACAAAGTGCAAACAGCTAATATGGTTGCACCGATTAAAAAGGGTATCAAGGAAGTTCAGGAGAATCAGGCGGTTACTGCCCAGCAAAGCTTCTGGAAATACATTGACACCCACGTTCCTGATAACGAATCGGTCAATAAAGATCCAAGATGGCTGTCATGGCTGGGCGAAACAATAACGGGGACAAATTTCACCCGAAGACAAGCTCTACAGGAGGCGGAAAAGGCGTACGGTGCCGAAAATATTGTTAAACTTTTCAATATGTTCAAAGAATCGGTCGGACTCCCTATTACGACAACCGTTAAGCGTGATCTTAAAGATGAAGTAAGTCCTATTAATTCGGGAACCCCTTCGAGTGAAGCGGGTATTCCGGCTGGCGAAAACTATACAAGAGCACAGGTAAAAGAGTTTTTTAATGACCGAGCTAAGGGTAGATACAAACACCTACCAGACGACGGACAATCGTTAGAAGATGATATCACACTGGCTCATGTTGAAGGAAGAATTGTTAATTAATCCAGGTCGGACGCGAGTAATTGGGGGGCACCGATTTGTCCCCCGGCCTGGTCAGTATCTAATCGGGGAGAACACCTAAGAAGGAGGCCTCAAATGGCTTATCCAGTTGCAGCGGGTCTTACCGGACATTCCGGTACTTATACCCCCGAAATTTGGTCAGGGAAAACACTCGTAAAGTTTTACAAAACTACTGTGTTTGGTGATATTGCGAATACAGACTACGAGGGAGAAATTAAAAACCAGGGCGACACAGTTCATATCAGAACGGTCCCCGACATAGTAATCACCGACTATGTAATCGGTCAGAAATTAAGTTATGATCGTCCGAGAGGAACGGTTGTAGACCTTCTGATCGACAAAGGCAAGAAATGGTCTTTCTCGGTTGAAGATGTTGAAAGACTCCAGAGCGACATTCCGTATGTCGAAAAGTGGACAGACGACGCAGGTAATCAGTTAGGCATTGCTATTGACACGAATGTACTGGCAAACGTCTATTCCAGCGCTCACGCAAGCAATAAGGGTCTGACCGCTGGTTTAACCAGCTCTGGTTACAGCATGGGCGTTACCGGAACTCCCTTGCTGATCGACAAGGACAACATCCTGGAGGCCATCGTTGATATGGGATCTATTCTGGACGAACAGAATGTTCCCCAGACTCAAAGATGGTTGGTCTTACCGCCTCTGTTCTGCGGTATGATCAAAAAGTCTGATTTGAAGGATGCCAGTCTTGCCGGCGACGCGACTTCCGTTATTCGAAACGGCAGACTCGGAATGATCGACAGATTTATGATTTATGTCAGTAACAGCATCGCGACCGCTGTAAGTGGTACCGAACATAATATTATAGCCGGTCATCCTGCAGCAATTACCTTTGCATCTCAGTTGACCAAGAACGAAACGCTTAAAAATCAGGATGACTTCGGTGATCTGGTGCGTGGACTTCAGGTTTACGGATACAAGGTGATCAAGGGCGAAGCACTGGTCCATTGCGTAGGCAAGAAAGCTTAATTAACCGGGGGAGTTCGCGCCCCCATTAAACCCTTTTATGTAAAGGAGAAATAACATGGCGACATACGATTATACAAAAGGAGGAGGCTCTGGCTTTTTCCACCAGAATAGAAGCACTATTTGGGTACCGATAGATGTTGACGTAGCGGCAATCATTGCTAGTGATTCAACATTAACCACAAACGCAACCATTGCCCAAAATGATATTATCAAGATATACGACATTCCTGCCGATGCAGTACTGACGGGTAGGGCTGTTTTTGAGACTATTACCAAAGGCACAACCTCAAACACGTGTGACATTGGCCTCGAAGGTGCCGGCGAACTGTTTACCGCCGTGAGTTTGGCTGCTGACGCCGGAACAATGCTAATGAGCGCTGTCGATCCCGGTTGGGGTGCGGATGATGTTATGGGTGTTACGTTCACAGCTACCGACACTCTCGACATGCAATTCCTCGTCGCAGGCGAAACCGTAGGCAGGTGGGTTGTCTGGGTTGAAATGGCCGACTTAAGCAAGCCCGGACAGGTATTGGGCTATTAACTTAACTGAGATCCGGAGGGAATTATTCTCTCCGGGCCTTATTGAAAGGATAAAAAATGGTATCAACACATTTACGCAAAAAAGATGACCCTAACAAGAGCTATCTTTATGCTTATACAGAGATGCTTGCAATGCAGGACGATATGATTCCGTGTGATGCAAAAGGCAACCCGGTTGGTGTTGCTGGTGAAGTTTTGGGCGGAGGCATGAGGGCAAGAGAATCGGAAGCTCCCAACAAAGAACTTGAAATTGCACTTGAAGCAATTACGGCTTTAAAAGCAGAAGTTGAGGCATTAAAGGTTATTCCGGAAAAGATAGAGCAACCTGCGGCCTCTGAGAAGGTCGAAATTACCGAGAACTTAGACGAAAAGACCAGGGATAATTTGCTTGCCTACCTCAAGGAAAAGCACGGCAAAAAAGCTGATCATCTCAAGGGTAATCTGAGTAAACAAACATTGCTCGAAGAGGCCGAAAAGTTACAGGCTGTTGCTGATCTATCTTCTAAATAGGAGGCCTATATGAGTACTTTAACGGTAGGCTATATCGTCAATGTTGTCGAAAAGAAGGCTTTGGATGAAGAGAATGACGATTTTACACAAGCGGAGCTGATAGGGCTTTATAACCTTGCGCTACGCTTTATCGTCAGCCTTGTTCCAAGGGCTTACATGATAGCAACATCTGAGCTTTTGGCTCCGGGTACGCTTCAATCTATACCGGCTGTAGGGTTAGTTTTGTCTAATGTTATCAGAAACACAGGTACAAACGGCGAAACTCCCGGCGCATCTGCCACAGAAGCCGACCTCGCAGCTATGAACAGGCTTGTTCCGTCGTGGAGCACCGAAACTGCTGCGGTAGAAATAGACAATTTCATGCGTATTCCAGGCATGGATGCGTCCTTTTACGTTTCTCCCCCGTCAGACGGCACAGGATACGTCGAGATGGTCTATACGGCCATGCCACCCACTACGACCTATGATGATGATGGTGATTGGGAAGACGACAAGATCCCTATTAGTGATGAGTTTATCCCAGCCCTTCCGGATGCAATGCTTTACAACGCATATGATGATGACACAGACACGCCCGGAAATCTTCCAAGGTCTCAAATGTATTTTCAAAGGGCGCTTCAGATCCTTGGGATTAAAGATACTCAAACACAGGGGAGGAAATAATGGCAACTGATATTACAGAATGGATTCCCAGAATAGCGCCGGCGGTCTCTCAGTGTCCGAACCAAGTCATTAAAGAGGCTATCGTAAATACATGCAGGAACTTTTGCCAGCAAACTCAACTGTGGGATAACAACGCTCTAACGGCTATCGATGTCGAAGACGGTACAGCCGATTACGACCTGACATCTGCTTTGGGTGATATTTCCGGAATTGATGCAGCCGAACTTGATGGCACTCCAATATCACCGACAACCGTTGAAGAGCTTGACCGGCTTAACACGTTATGGCGGCAAACCGTGACGAAAAGATCATCCTGGTACGTTTTCGGAATGGCTGATTCCATTAAATTGGTTTATGAGCCTGACGATGATATTACGGGCGGGCTTGAGGTTTGGGTGAGCTTAAAGCCTTTAAAAACAGCTACTTCTGTGCAAGACTTTCTTTACAGAGATTATGAAAAGGCTATTGAATTCGGGGCAAAGGGCGAACTTATGCTAATTCCGGGGATGCCATGGTCTAACTTAGAGCTCGGTGGTTATTTCACCAGTAAATACGAAGGTGCCAGGGATACGGCCAAGTTGAAAAAGTTTACTGGGCGAACCAATAAAATCATGAGTGCGCAGCATAACGCTCCTTTTTTTGCATAAAAAGGTGGGAAATGAAAATAACGCTTAAACAGTTCGAATTGTTCAAAAAAGAAGCTTTGAAATGGCTTGACTATTTCGGAATGAAAGACTGGCAGGTTCATTTTCTTTTCAAACAATTAAAGGGCACTAGAGCTCAAATATGTCACACCTGCGTTGATGGCATAGCAACCATCACGCTAAATAACAATTGGGATGAACTTGACAAAAGCATGGTGAGTAATGTTGCCATCCAAAAAACTGCTTTTCACGAAGTTTGCGAATTACTATTAGGACGATTGGAAAGTATGGTTTTCCAAAGGTTTAACTTAAATGATGGAGATGTTGAAGAAGAAATGCACCGCATTATAAGAGTTTTGGAAAATACGGTATGGGAGAATCGATGAGCATAGGATTTAAAAATAAAACAGAATGTCAAATCAAAGCCGATATTACGGCCGCTGCGACAACTATTTTGTTAAATCCGTCTGATTATCCACCGTATTTACAAAGTCCGGGCGATTATGTGTTTGGAGTATTAAGGAATTCTCAACACGTAGAAATTGTTAAGATCGACGTAGATGCTTCTGATGAATATGGTCTAAGCGTTACGAGGGCTCAAGAAAGTACCACCGCAAGGGCATGGAGCCGAGGAACGGCTTTGTATCAGGATTTAACTTCTGAAACCCTTGACTATTTATTACAGAAAGCGGTTTTTAGAACGGTAACGGCTACCCCTGTGGCATCCTTAACACCGAGTTATATTGGTGAAAAGGTGTATCAGAGTACTGGTGGGCCAGCGTGGTGGAAATCAACAGGTATGGGAAATACAAACTGGAAACTAATAGCGAGTTAAGGTGGTGTAATGACTGAATATATATATACAAACGAGGCAACCGGTTCTTTGGCTTCCGCTATTGGAACCAGTGACGTTTCTTTAGCTTTGGGAACAGGCGAGGGCGCAGCTTTTCCGTCTCCGTCTTCTCAATCGTTTCATATTAATGTTTCTGAGGGCGGAACTGACGAATGGATGGTATGCACCGCAAGAAGCAGCGACACCCTCACGGTTACAAGGAATGCCAGCCCTTCAGCTTTTAGCGCAGGGGCATCAGTTCAACACCGCTTACACGAAGACGCTTTGAACAATGTGCTCCAAAAGGGTGCTGAAAGAACGGTAACGAGCGACCCGAATGGTAGTCTGGCAGCCAATTACGCTGGTGAGGAAGTTTATAATTCTACTACTGGCGTCTGGTGGAAACACTGCACCAGCACCACTTGGAAGGCGATGAATTCATAAAGGAGAAAAAAATGAAACAAAAAAAACAACAGATGCAATTCCGGCCATTCAATGACCCTCTTGAGAAACGGTGGAAAATTTGGGACTTAAACGGAGAGATGATCAGTGTCGTTGCCGATATGGCTTTTTATCACAAAGGGGTTCTTTCTTTATATATTAAAAACGATGGTCAGATTGGATCGTTTCAAAAGTTTAGGGCGGCGATGCAGGTTGCACATGGCAATTTCGGATTCACCCATTACTGGATAAATGATGGGGTGATGACCCATGTTGTCGAGGCCAATTTTCATTCATTTCGGGACGATGGAAATAATGTATTCATTCAAAAAGACCATGACATCGAAAGGTTAATCGCTGTATTCCCTCACGCGGCATGGTGGGTGGATAGGAATAGCCGAATATATCCAGATGAAGATCAAGTATATATGAAGTAGATTCGAAGCTGAAAAAGGGGCGACAATGAGCGTAGGCTTTAGAAACATAACCAAGTGTCAAATAAGGGAGAAGATAAATGCTTCCGACACTACAATTTTGCTTGAAAGAACAGCAGATTATGTTCCGTTTGTTTCCAGCCCTGGGGATTATGTTTACGCTGTTCTCATAGATCAAGAATACAAGGAAATTGTTAAGATTGATGTTTCGAATTCGTCTACATACGGTTTGACCGTTGGAAGAGGACAGGAAAGTACTCGCGCAAGGGCGTGGAACAGAGGATCGCTTTTTTACCAGGATTTAACCGCAGAATCTCTTGAGTTGCTTATGCAAAAAGAAGTTTACAGAACATTTGAATATAACCCGAATGGAATCGTCGCGCCTGCTTACGCTCACGAAAAAGTTTATCAAACCGGGGATGATTCTTGTGAAATACGATGGTGGAAAGCTGTCAACGCTACAAATCTTGTATGGTTATTAATTGCAGGGACTATTTGCGAAGGCGAAGTATGGTTGTATCCTGATGAGTGGGATTGGGAAGTTCCAGAGGATTGGGAATGGCCAACCATCGTTTATACGATTGTGCCGCCGATTTTTCTTCCTCCTGGTGACACATATTCACTTGAGCAGGATGTAGAAATTTGGACACCAACGCTTGACACTACAATTTATTATACCGACGATGGCACCGACCCGGACGAAACATCAACTGAATATACAGAACTTATATCTGTAACAACAGGGACGACGACATTAAAAGCAATAGCCTATAAGGATGGTTTTGACGCAAGCCCGATTGTTGAGGCTGACTATAGAATTGTTATGCCTCTCTGGGAGACTGTCGATAGAAGTTTTTATACAGCAATAGGGGTTATCGAAGGTGGCGAACTGTGGGGGTGGGGTTCCAACCCATATGGGCAACTGTCGCAAGGCGAGATCACCGACCCGAAGTGGTCTCCCGTCGTGGTTAGTGAAGATACCACATGGACACACATAGCTTGCGGCACTAATAGCATTTATGGAATAAAAGCCAACGGAACTCTGTGGTCTTGCGGGAGAAACTATCATGGGCAATTAGGGATCGGGTCACAGGTAGACCAAACAACGCTGATCCAGGTAGGAACATCGACTGATTGGGAAAAGGTTTATTCAAATGGGCAGAGCGCTTTTGCAATAAAGACAGACGGTTCTTTGTGGGTTTGGGGATTAAATCAATATTCGGAATTAGGGCTTGGCGATACAAATACCAGATACTCACCAGTTCAATTGGGAAGCTTAACGAATTATGCTTTTATCAGTTTCGACTCACAGAGTACAATTGCACTAAAGACAGATGGCACAATATGGGGGTGGGGTTGGAATTTTTATGGAGCACTAGGACTTGGAGACAGAGACCAAAGAACAACTCCGACACAGATAGGCAGCGCAACAACATGGGAAAAAGTGGCTCTTGGCATTACTAGCGCATTGGGCGTTAAGACAGACGGCACTCTTTGGTCATGGGGTTATAATGGTTCTGGGCAGTGTGGGCAAGGCGACACTGAGGAATGGGACTATCTAAGCCCTACTCAAATAGGCATATTGACTACGTGGAAAGACATTTCTGTTAATGCATCTTTTTGTGCGGTGGCAACCAAGACAGACGGCACTCTTTGGTCATGGGGTTCTGGCACTTACGGACAGCTTGGTCTTTTTAGTGAAACCGATTATTCAGTTCCGACGCAAGTTGGAACCTCAACCGATTGGGATTATCCGGTTTCTGGAGCAGCGAGTAGTTGCGTACATGCCATAAAAACAAATAAGTATCTCTTTTCAGTTGGAATAAACTTATCTGGCATATTGGGAATTGGTGGGGATGAAGACACTGAATATGATGGCACCCGGGGCATTTATCATTATGCACACTATTTTAGAACAATGGTCTCTTTGGATTACTAATGAAAATAACCTATAAAAATTTCAAAGGAATAAGACCGCAGATAGCGCCCCAACTGCTTGATTTAAACCAGGCGCAAACAGCGGCGAACTGTAAATTATCATCCGGTGAATTAAGACCATGGCTGAATGAACAATATAAAGAAACCCTGGAGAATCGTACAACTATCCAGACAATGTATTATTATTTGGCAACATACTGGTTTGAATTCACTGCTGATGTAGATATCGTCGAGGGGCCTATTGCTGAGGACACAACCGAAAAAAGGTATTACACCGGCGATGGTCTTCCGAAAAAAACTAATCAGACAGAATCTTTAACAGGTTCGGGGGCTTATCCGATTAATTTCTATCCCTTGGCCGTACCGACACCTACCTTTGCAGCTTCACCGACTCTTGGAGCAGGTGGGACAGGTACCGCAAGGGATGTTGCGTATATCTGGACTATCGTAACATCATGGGGAGAAGAATCAGCTCCGAGCGCAGCTTCAGACACCGTAAACGCTTTACAGGAACAGGCCGTTGACCTTGCCGACATGACTTTGGTATGGCAGGCTGGTGAATCGTATGTCATAGGCGATTGGGTAATTCCAACATCTCTTGGTAGTTATGTTTATAAATGTGTTGCTGCAGGAACATCTGGAGCCACAGAACCGTCATGGCAATTAACTATTGATGGAGACACAGAGGATAACACCTGCGAATGGAGATGCGTCGATAAAGGTATTTTGTACGATTCCGGTGGAATGAAAAGGATTTACCGGGCAAATACCGGAGATTCGTCAATTGAATGGACATTGGTTGATACTATCGCAATGGCTGCGACAACATACGAAGACACCATTGCAGACGATGACCTTGAAGCAACCATATTACCCTCAACCGGGTGGCTTCCCCCGAATGACAGTTTAACCGGACTGATAGCTCTTTCTAACGGGTCGTTTGCCGGATTTGTCGGAAATGATGTTTATATTTCAGAACCCTACTATCCCCACGCATGGCCTGAAGAGTACAGGTTTTCGATAGGAGCTACGGTTGTCGGGCTGGCGGCTGATGGAAATACTGTTGTTGTTTTAACAAATGATCGACCGACGCTTTTAATCGGTTCGCATCCTGACACCGCAACGCCGCAAAAACTTCCTGATGTTAGGGCGTGTGTGTCAAAACGAGGAATTGTGGGATCTCCGATGGGGATTCTTTATCCTTCGGTTATTGGCTTGGAATTAATCAGAGGAAGCGAAAGAATAACTCTTACCGAGGGATTTTGCACAAGAGACGAATGGGCGGATTATTATCCGGCAACAATGAATGGTGTTTTTCACGACGGCGCTTTTTACGGGTTTTATTCTTCAGGGGATAACGAAGGCGCGATTGTGTTCAATTTTAAAACCGGGAACATCTCAACTCTTGATTTTTATGCTTCGGCTGCCTATGTCGAGCCAACTACGGAAACATTGTACTATTTAAAACAGGAAACGGAAGTCAGGCTTCTTGAAAGCGGGACCGCGTATCCAAGTCGGACAAACGCAAGATTAACGGAGGCCGGAGATAACCGGCTATTGGAGAGCTAAAATGGCTGATAAGGCAATTACAGACTATACCGCAAAAACAGATGTAAACGGCGAAGAGCTTCTTGAAGTTGTTGACGAAAGAGAGGCGTTGGCTGCCAGTCAAAATAAAAGCATGAGCATTGATGTCCTGTTTTCTTCAATTCTTACACATGAGGATGAGGTGCTTATTTATGAAAATGAGGTTCTTTTCGGAATATAAAAAAGGAGTCGAAAAATGGCGAATGCAAAAGAAAAAACAATTAGTTTGTTAGGAAGCGCGACCGTTGATCTTCAGAACGGTGATTCAAAAACAGTGGCTTATACTGTTCCCGTAGGCAAAAAGGCTATCATTACCCATGTTGTTATCAGAAATCCTACCGCTTCGCTGGACGGTGGAACTGACTTTGATTTTGGGTCGGGTGCGAATGCGGACACGTGGAGGCAAACGATCAGCCTGACAACCTTGACAGCATCAACGGATTATATTGTTATTCCATCGATAGCTGCCACGCCTGTGAAATACACATGCGAAATTGCTGCCGCAGCGTTTGGAGTTTTAGAGATAACCGGTGCTACGGCAGACGCTCAGGCTACAATGGACGTATTTGGATATGAAGTTGATGCATAAGGAATAATTATGGGAAATGCAAACCTTGTGTACGAGTGGGAGGGCGATTCAACTCAAGCCCTCGCCTCATATACATACAAAACGAGACGTTCGCTCGCTTCTACAAGGGTGAGGTTCGCTTTTGCAAGAATATTATACGAGCTGGGCGACCATGAGGAATATTGGGATCTGGTTAATGCCCGAAACGATGTAATTGATAGGAATTTAGCTAAAATTGCAGAGGGTTCTATCGATGGGGCTGGCGGAAGAATCGGCGGCGGTTTTTGGTTTGCAGAAGCTCCAATATCAGGCTCGACACTTGAAACAGTTCCCGACTTGCCTGTTTATGCCGGGGACAAAACTCTTGTATTAAAAACTTATGCAAAGGGCACTTTACAAAGCACGAAAACAATATATTCAGACAAACCTTTCAGGCTTGGTGTAGCTGGTAGAAATACGGATTGGGAATTTGAAATTATTGGCAATGCTGATAATATTCATCAATTAGATGTTGCTACGAGCGTGAGAGAAATAATGCAGGAGGGATAAAAATGCCATATTTAGATGGAGTTTGGTATAATGACCCAGGAGAGCAACGGCGAGCACAAAGCGCATCGGATTTCGCTGCCGCAGGAAGAGAAGGCAGAAATTACAGAGATGCCCAAGCAGCGACAGCCTTGCAAAATGAGAGGGACGCAGCAGCGACAGCCTTGCAAAATGAGAGAAGTGCAGCAGCGGACGCCCGAACACAGCAAATGCACGACCTGGAAGTTGCCAGGTTAGCAAGAGAAGCCGAGCTGCAAAGGCAACAGGGTATAGTCGGTGCAGAGTGGGCGGTTGAGTTTCTTGGACAGTGGAATCAAGATCGAGAAAACCTTACAGGAATGGTTAATGAGGCTTTTGGCGATGTTGATAGGGCATGGGAAAGCATTGAAAGCGGCAAGCAGTGGCTAACAGACCTGGAAAGTACCAAGTCTTTAGTCGGGCAAGAGTTCGAAAGTTTCAAGGAAGCCTACGCGCCTCTTGAGGCAGAATCTATACAGACTCAAATGGAAGGTCTTGGAACTCAAAGGGGACTCATGGAACGGATTAGAGACCTTTCTACCGCTGATTTAGAAGGCGTGTCCGGTCGGGCTAAAGCTGATGTAGGCTCCGAGTCTGAAAAAGCGAGAAGGGCAGAAGACAGAAGACTCCAAGGGCTTGGAATGTCGCCTGAAAGTGGCAGGAGCAGGTCTACTATGAACAGAAGTTTTATCGACGAAGCGCTTTCTAAGGTTTTAGCTGCCAATAGAGCAAGATCAATGGAACAAGATCGGGCCGGGCAAATGGCTTTAGGGGGAATGTCTGTTATTAATCCGTTGGTTAGTGGCGGAGGTGCTGGTGGAATATCTTCCGGTATAAGGGCGCAAGGTCTTGATTATCTTAGAGAAATGACGAACATCGGAGCAACCGGCATTGCTGGTGCTACGGGCCTCGCGCAGGCTGGTGGTGATCTTGCACAAACCAGGGGCGGCATTGCTGACGTTTACGGAAGGAACATTGTTCAACCCATGGGCGAAGCGGGAATGAGCATGCTTGGGACAGCCATGGCAGCAGGCCCGGAAAGCTTGGCTGGGATGTCTGGGGCAGCCACAGGAGGCGCTTATGCCCCAACAGGAACGCCCCCACCAAGCGCGCAGCCAGCGCAATCTGGAGACATAGGTCTTGGCGGTGGGACAGCACCAAGCGCCGGAGGAACAAACACCGGTCTACCTTACGATGTAGCACCAACCACCGGGCAGCTTGGAGGTTTATTAGAAAGAGGTACTTATGTATGAAGCTGTGGCTTACGAGATACTATAAGATAAAAGGAGATTGAAAAATGACAATGGGAAGCGCATATGCGGGAGGCGCGGGAATAGTAAAAAGACCAGGCAGCTATGGCCCCCTAATCAATTCATCAATAGATAGAAGCAGGCTTTTGGCTGAATCCTACAAAACTGATCGTGAAATGGCTTTGGCTGATCGTGAAATGGATTTGTCTGGTCGTAGAATGGATTTGGATGAGCGAAAGTGGGATGAAAGAGACCAGAGTGGTCTTGATAGGAGAAGTAGAGGCGGGAGAGGTAGCAGCTCGGCAGATAACTATGCGCGCGCAGATCAAAAAAGGCAGCGGCAAATAGAGGATGATAAACAGATGTATGAGTCTTATAATGCTGGATCAAAGGGATCAACCCCCGCACCTATTCAGCAGCCTGGTGGACTTCAAACTCCCAACCAATATGAAGGTGAAGATTTAAAGATACAGAAATGGAGAGAACGCCAGGGCCAAATGGAGCGCGCAGAAGAAGAAGGCACGAGAAAGCAAGAAAAACACGGCATGGAAATGCGGGCAGGTGGAATTGGGCTCGAACAGGCGGAACAAGCTCAAGATCATGCCGAAATGATGCGAGCTGCTTTCCTTGGTAACTATAAGGCTGTAGAGGACTACCTTAAAAAATATAATGCATCCGGGGAAAGGGGAAGCTTAGACAATCTGATGATTGAAGATGCCGGGAATGGTATGGTTAAGATTAAACATCCAAACGAAGTCGAGCCCAAGCTAATACCAGTGAAAGCTCTTATCACACTTATGGCAAAGTTGGGCGGTGAACAAAAGCAAGGAAAAGACATGCCGAAGAAAGATATCGCAAAAGCCGCAGCCGATTACGCTGCGGGAGGGTCTGGCGGAGATCCCGACCTCTACCAAGAGCTTTACGAGGAAAAATTCAACGAACTTTCCAGCGAAGGTGGTCAGAGGGGCGATAAAACAGTTGTAAGAAAAGAACGAAATAGAGCATCTGGACAGGTTAGAATAACATATTCGGACGGAACAACGGAAATCCAGTAGGAAATATATGGCTTACTATAACGAAAACGATTGGGAAGACATGCCCGTTACCGAAGAGTCCGGAGACGATTGGGAAGATATGCCTTTGGACGGAGAAGGATGGGAAGCTCAACCTGTAAGCGGATCTGAAGGCGGTATGGCCGCACGGCAGGATTTTGCCCCCCTTGAGGCGCTGGGCGCTTTTGGAAAAACTGTTGGCCGGATACCTGAAAACCTTGCAGCAAAAACAATTATGGCAATACAAGGGCAATCAGGAGCGTCCGTTTCCGACAGGGGAGTTGCCGACAGGTTTGTAAATTGGGTTGAAGACCGCAACCGCAAACTGTCAGAAGAATATGAGGGTGCCGGAGATTTAATTCCGGGTGTTATTTCCAGCAGAGATGTTGCAGACCTTGGCCCCAATTTGGCCTTTAGCGGTACGTCAATGGCTGGGACTGTGGGTGGTGGATTGGCAGGTAGCCTTCTTGGCCCACCCGGAACTGTGGCGGGCGGGGTTGCCGGAGGTGGGGCGGTTGCTTATAGGATGGACAGCTATCAAGTTATGAACGACTGGCTCGAAAAAGTGAATCAGGAAAGCATAGATAATGGACTTGGGCCGATATCCAAAGAGGAAGAAGAAAAATTTAAGGATGAAATGAGCAGTCTTGCTACTAAACATGCTTTATGGGAGGCTGGTCCCGAAGGCTTGGGCAATGTGTTGGAATTGGCACTTTTAACAGCCAAAAACATACCCGGAGTCAGGTGGCTTCCAAAAGGGATGTTGGGAAAGGTGGCTAAAGGCGCAATGCGCTTAGGCGGGACTCTTTTAACAGAGGAAGCCACAGAAACCGTCACGCAGATGGGACAACACAATATTGAAGTTGAAGCTGGAGCGTCCGACGAACCTAAGCGGGAATGGACAAGCGGCGACGATATCTTAAAGTCGGCTAAAGAAGTTCTTCCTCAAGTTCTTATGCTATCGGGAGTGATGACCGCTGGCGGCGCTGCCTATCGAAAAGCTAAAGCCAAACCCACAGATGAAGTCGACATGCTCGGCACCGGAATGAAGACACGTGAAGAAAGGCAACAGGAAAAATTCACTAACGATCTTCTGGCCGGAATGGAAAGCGGCGAACTGACTCCTGAAGGGATGCAGTCTATGCGGGATAAGTTACCCGAAGGCCCGCTTACCGATATCCTTGACGGATTTCTAACGCAAATGCCTGAACTTCCTATGGCAGACGGGCTTATTCAAGAACCTCAAGCGATTCCTCCGGAACAAATGGCTGCACCGAAAGAAGCAATACCCGAAGAACTTCCATCGGAGCAAATACAACCGGAAGAAGAATGGGTAGAGATACCTCTTGAAGAAACACCGGCAGCGCCCCCCGAAAAGACTGATGTAGCTCTTGAGGGTGAGGCTGCTGCCGTTGAAATTGAAGTTCACGAAGCTGCGACATCACCCTTGAATGATCTTCCAGAGCCTACAGAAGCGCAAAAAGAAGCGGGGAACTATAAAAAAGCACATATTAAAGTGCAGGGCATGGATATTACCATTGAAAACCCGAAAGGATCTGAACGCAAAGGCGTTTCTCCGGAAGGTGAAGAATGGTCAACGTTGATGAAGGCTCATTATGGTTATTTCAAACGTACCGAGGGAAAAGACGGCGATCAAATCGATGCCTTTATAAATCCAGAACAACGCAAGAAAAGTGATAGTGCCTATATAGTCGATCAAATAAACCCGGAGACCGGCAAGTTTGATGAAACTAAGGTTATGATAGGGTATGCTGACATTGATTCTGCAGAACAGGCATATCTGGATAATTACGATGAAGGGTGGCAGGGCTTAGGGAATATTAGCGAAGTTCCCATAGATGAATTTAAGACATGGGTGAAGAAGGGTAGACAAACAAAGCCGTATGCTCCACCAGAGGTCGCTGAAGCGATTAAACCAGAAGCCCTACCCGTTGCACCCGAAGCGGAAGAAAAGGCTCCTGTGAAGGTTGAAAAACCGTCTGTAACCGAAACGATTGCCAAGTCAGAAGAACTTAGTAAAAAGTTTAAAACCAAGGCGGGAGAATTGTCAGGGATCCTTGGTGATATACAGGAAAAAGTTTCAAAGAAAAAAGTTGTGCCTGTTGAGAAAGCTCCTGAGAATATTCCCGCTGTAAAGCTTAAATCTGGCGAAATTATTTCAGATCCAGAAGGTAAAATCCACGCAGACATCATTATCTCTAAAGGAATCGATCCGGCTGATGTAGTTGAGGGTGGATGGATTGTAAACGGTAAGTATCAGACAGGAGCGAGCGATGCTGTAGGGATAGGAGAACGAGCGCGCGCAAAAGAGAGAGTGGCGGCAAAGAGGAAAGCTCGAAAAGAAAAGCCGAGTGAAAAGGATACCTTAAAGACCATAACGGCGGAAATGGGGAAGGGGTTAAAATATGAGTACGAAATGGAACTGAAAGAGACTGGGGAAATTGTTAAAGTGACAATGCCTGTTGATGAGGCATTAAAAGATATAGACGAACGAATACTTTCACTCAAAATACTTAGAGATTGCCTATAATGAAGAAAATTAGCCAAGCAGATTTAATAAAAATGGTTAGGGAAAAGAAACTGTCTTTTACCAGAAATGGGGCCAGCATCAATCCTGAGAAGACAGAAAAGTTCGATCAACCTTTGGCTGTTATAGTTGGAGAAATCGTAATCAGCATGGCTGAAAGCCTTACGGTCTCTGCTGACAAAATGGCTAATTCAAATATCATGGTTGCTCAGATAGCCAAAACTATACAGGATGATTTAAAGGAAAAGCCGAGAGAGATAGTTGGGGCTCCTAAAAAGCGAAAGTGGAAGTTTACGCCGCATAGGGATTATAATAATTTCATCGAATCGATTACCGTAGAAGAAATATGAAATAGGAGAATAAAATGGCATTTAAAGAATTTTTTGACGAACTTTGGGAAACCAAGTCAGACAAGGATATGGCCATAACAATTCGGTCACAAGCTGAGTACGTGCATCAAGTTATGGTTGAGTGGATTGGACTTGTACAGGACAACTCTGATATTGAAATCAACCAGGAGATTCGAGACGACTTTGTTGACTTGTTAACCGTAATACAGGGTTGTCGTGATGATTTACAGCAGTTTGCGGTCGATCATCCTGAGTTTATGTCATGGAAACCACCGAAGGATTAAATGGCAATTGCATTCGCATATACTGAATCAACAAATATAGTTGAATTAATAGAGGGTACAAGTGGTACACCTGCTACCTTTGCTGACTTTGTCCATTTCGATAGGACAGTTGGAACCTCCAATAGTTCAATCCCTGGTGCTGACGTGCTTGGTGGGTTGGGTGATTGTGCTACAGATTGGTTTGACGTTCAGGGCGATGGTTGGAGTCATGACGGTGTTGCTGATGAGTATGACTGTGATGGGAGTCAAGCAAGTTCATCGCTTCTTATAGAAAATAGTATTTTAACTATTGGAGTGACCTATAAAGTTACATATACAGTTAAAAATTGGACCGAAAATGGAGCCGGTGATTGGATTAGAACTATTTGTGGATTAAATGGTTTTGGTACAGCTCGGTATGCTAATGGCACATACACAGAATTTATAACTTGCGGTGGAGATACCAATTTTAGAATCCAAGCTGGTGCAGACTTCATCGGTTCCGTCACCGACATCACGATTGAGCCAGTGGGAGTCTCAGGCGCAGAGTTAAAAGCAGCCACAGCAGTAGCAGCAGACACAGACCTTACGCTTACCTACCCTGTGAGGCCAGTTGAACACAAGGCTTTACGTCTTGCAATAACGACGGCTCAAAATGGTGGAGCGGCTGTATCCGGTGATGAAACAGTAGATATTTTTGGAACCACCGCTGTCTGGCAAAAATTGACAGGGGCTTCGGCTTCAGGACAAAAGGTAGTTCCCATTGCCGATTTAACTCATAATTATCAAGTGGGCGACACAGTAATCTTAATAGACATATCTGCACCGGGTACTTATGAGACTGATATAATTGCTTCAATTATAAAAGGTGTATCTATCACCCTGACGAACAATAACACAAACTCTTATGCCACGGGTGATATTGTAGGTATTTATCAAACGGAGCAAATAGATACTTCCGGTTCACACACTACTTTTTGGTCTACCGTGCCGTATGGTCAAATAGCAATGCTTACATTTACCGGTTATGATGGTACGAATACAGCAAAGGTTGACCAGCCTATTTGGGGAGTTATTTGGGATTATGAAACAACTCAGTATAAAATAGATGCTGATTTTGAGATTGGAAACGATAGCACAACAACATACTTTCAATCCATTAGTGAATCAATTTATTTTGCAGATGATAGATTCTTTCATGCTGGGAGTAATGCTACACTACAATCTGGCGAAGCATCTGGTGACTATGGCAAAAATGGTTCACGGTGGAGTTTAACGACACCTAATTATCGTCAATTAAGTAATGGTGGAATATTTAAGTTTTATGATTCTACCATTCACATGAGAGGAGGAACTAACAACAGAGGTGTGACATTTTACAACGGTGAAGTATATTTAGTCTCAACAATTATATCTGCGGCTGATGCCTATTCTGCATGGGTTGTTATAGATTCCTCTGTTACTTATCTTCTTGCCCGTAATTTAACATTTTTGAATCTTAATCGACCTAAGATATTAAAAACATTTGATGTTGCAGAAAGGGTATTAAGTGTAGGGTGTGATTTCGGTATCTGGATATCTACCAATCTCACGATTAATGGATTAGTAATAGAAAATGCCACAACAGGTATAGGTTCAAATTTCAATATCACAGGGATAGTTAAAGATTCACCTGCTTTAGGTACACCCTACATCGAAGGTGCAACTGGAGCAATTATAAGTCAATATACCTGCAATATTCATACAGCAAATAAAGGTGGGATTGATTTAGCCTCTGCTTTAATTGATTGCGAATATGCTCATTTGGTAGAAGGTTCAGATGGCAAAACTTATAAGTGTATAGCAGATCATACGGCAGTTGATGCAGACCACAAACCGATTACTGGAACCGATTGGGCTGATTATTGGGAACTTTATGATGCAGGTGGTGGACTTGGGGGCGATTGGGATACGGGCTTTGATTATAAATCAGGAACAGCAGAATTTTCTCAACAAACAACAGATGCCAATGGCGATATGACTGAACAAGTTATCCAACATAAGAAGTGGGTAGGCACAAGCGAGGTTTTAGAAGCACGTATTCATAAATTCACTCTGGCGAAAGAAAATTACAAGACTTTACCTAAGGAAAACATATATGTAGATACACATATAGTTTGGCACTTAGAATTACAACCACCTGGAGGAGCTGGTGCTAAAGTAAAACATATAGGAATAGGAGTTCAGATATGACCTACGTCCCTGCAAAGATAAATACAGAGTACATTTTTTATGTTGGCTTGCCATCTCAAGCTAACGCCTTGACATTACAGGCAAACCCCACGCTGAGTGCCGGTGATGTAAAGAGGGCGATTGATGATGGTGCGCCTGTGAACTTGACGACATTGCCCGTGGTAGATGGCGACTTTACAAAACGAGTTAAGGTTAATTTATCCTCCGCCGAAATGAACGGAGACAATATTACCGTTATTTTCTCTGATGCAGCCGGAGATGAGTGGTGCGATCTTATTGTAAATATCCAGACAGCAGCAAGCCAGATTGATGATATTCAAACTGATTTGACTTTTTTAAAAGATATTGAGGGAGGAATGTGGGAACGGGATGGAGTTCAAATGATTTTCTATAAATCAGACAATGCAACTGAAGTGGCAAGATTTAATTTATTCAAATTTAACGGCGCGGCGGCTCAGGAAAAGGATGATGAAGTTGCGAAAAGGGAAAGGGTCTGATGATAACAAGAGGGTTTGGGCCGCTTGCTAAAAGAATAATAACACGTGGCTATGGGCTTCTAATCCGTAAAATCAAAACGGGCGGCAAGCATTTTGAAGAACAGGCTACGCTGTATAGAAAAGTAATTTTAGAAGATAAAGAGATGTTAGAGGTTATCATTCAATCTTTTAGTGCAGGTATATTCGATGATTAAAAATAAATGTTTTAAGTTAGCTAAAACAGATATGGCAGACCGAGCCGAGATTAAAGCTTTAATTGCCGATCATGTTGAATTCGGTATGAATGAGAGTAAAGCTGCGCTGAAGGTTGTCAAGGGAAAGCTGAAAGAAGCTGAAACAGAACGTACCAATATAATTAAATTCATTTCAAAGAATCAACCAAAGGTAGAGGCTCCTAAGCCGTCTAAAAAAGAAACCCAGCCCGTCGTACCTGAAATAAAAGAAGTCCCGGAAATGGCACCACTGGTTAAGCCTGTTGTTGAAAAAAAGGCTCCTGCCGAAATAGAAACAGCGGAAAAGAAAGATAAAGACGTTGAGGCTGTCGTGCCGAAGAAAAAAGATGAAAAGTACGCCGCCAAAACAACCTTCAAAGACTCCGACATATCCCTCAAAGATGTTAAGTCTATATTCAAAGGCCAGAAAGTAGGCAAGTCTCCTGATGGTACAATCTTCGTAAGAACAGCCCTTGGCCGTGGCGTGCAGATTAAATCTGTTGAAACTATATCACCCGATGAAGCAGCTTTTGAAGTCGGATACAGTCGGATGAAAGCTTCCGGGGAATTGGTTGCCGGGAAATATCAGGACGGAACCATTACAGTTTCGAGGGTTGGCGATAAGTGGACACTTGCCCACGAATCTGAACATTGGATGGAAGACACCGGGTTGATCAATAAAAACGACCAAAAAGCCTTATCGGGAGAAATCAACCGCAGAATAAAAAAAGGCACATGGAAAACCCTCAACCCTGACGATATCGGAGGTAAAGAAGACAGGGCGGAATTCATAGCCCGGGAGCTTAAAAAGCGTTCAGATTCAAGATCGACCGTTCAAAGAGTTATCCAGAAGATTCAAGACCTTATAGACGCTTTTGTGAACCTTTACAAGAGGACTGCGAGGGGCGTTACAAGAGACATAGAGTCAGGAAAAATCTTTGAGAAAAAAGAAGTATCTGCAATAAATCAGTTTGCACAAGACATAAAATTTTCCTTAAAAGAAGCCTCTAAAAAAGTAACAGACAATCCGAACTTTGTTAAATGGTTTGGGGATAGCGAAGTTGTTGATGAGAATGGTGATCCTTTGGTTGTTTATCACGGAACGAAGGATGTGTTTAAAGGGTTTAGAAAATCAATCAAGGGGATATATTTTACAGACAATCCAAAAGTCGCAAGCTCATATGCCATCGTAGAAGACTTGGATATTGAAGACCTTCATCCTTTAGACCAGCCAAACGTAATACCAACCTATCTGTCTATACAAAATCCGTTAATTATTAATGCAGATGGCATGAGTTGGGCTGAAATAACTGATGATGCAATTAAAAAAGCGAAAAAACAAAAAAAGGATGGCTTAATCTTAAAAAATCTTGCTGATTTTGCCTCCTTTTCCGATATCAACGAAACCCAAACGGTTTATATAGCCTTTGAACCCACCCAAATAAAATCCATATACAACACCGGAGCTTTTTCACCTACTGATCCAGATATAAGATTTATGGTGGCCGGTAAGAAGGCCATAGGCGCACCCACAGGGGCGTTAAACAAAGCTCAGGAGATGCTCGATAAGGGCGCTGATAAAAAAGAAGTCTGGAAAGAAACCGGCTGGCTCAAAGGCGCTGAAGGGGAATGGAAGTTTGAAATTGATGATAGCGGGGCGAAGTTAATTTTAGGCAAATCGCATGACGGTAAAACATATCCGGTTTTATCGGGAAAATTAAAATCAATTTTAACCCATAAGAAACTTTTTGAGGCGTATCCTGAATTACAAGATATAAACATAGAGACTATTGGCGAAAGCACGGGTTTGTACACAGGGAATACGATAGGTTTAAACCATGATTTGTTAGAAATTGGTAAAGAAAATGAATTAAAAGAAACCCTTCTCCATGAAATCCAGCACGCCATACAGGGAATCGAGGGTTTTGATAGGGGGGGTTCACAGAAAACCTTTGAGGCAATTAGACAAAGAGACGAGAATAACCTTTCTAGAGTAATAAAGAACTATAGCAAACTTTTAACAAAATATTCAAAAGAAGGTAATAAAGAACAATATGCAGCCGTTTTGAAAGTACGCGATGAATTAACTCAAGAATTTATAAAACTGCAAGATCATTTTGGCGAAAAATCGTTTGCAGATTATATGAAACTTGCCGGGGAAATAGAGGCCAGAGACACGGCCTACCGTGCGAAACTAACACCAGAACAACGCCGGGAACAACCCCTATACGAATCACAAGACATACCGGAATCTGATTGGACAATTAAGAAGGGAGATGGAACAAGTTTTTCTGTTGGACAACCCGAACAATACTCCGTCAAAACCCCAAAAGAAGACAAGTGGGCAAAAGACTTTCTGAAAAAGTATGGGGTTGACCCACAGCAGCGGGCGCGCGCAGCACCACCGGTTGACGACTTGATAGACAAGACAAAAACAGGTACATTCCAGGAAACGCTTGAGCCGGTATTGGAGGAAGATTACATATCAAACAGAAAAATAAACAGAGACACAAAGCTTAAAGCCGCAACAAGCATTAAACGTGTTGTATCCGAAGTTGCAGAAATTGCTGATAAGTATCTTGGATCTATTTCAACAAGATTAGGGCAAGTTAGTCCTAAGTTAAAGTTTAAACTAAGAAAACTTGATTTTGATATTACCACAAAATCTAAGGATAGCATTAAGGCAGTAGAGCCGCTTTTCAGGAAAGCAAAGAAAATGACAAGAGAAGATTTTGCTGATTGGGATTATGCGAGGAAAAACTCAGATATTGAAAAGATCAATGAACTTATCAACAAATACGGTATGCAGAAAGAATACATAGCTTATCGCAAAGTTCTTGACGGATTAAGAAAAGAAGGTCTTGACGTTGGGCTAGAGATCGGAGAACTCGAGGAGTATGCACCAAGAATTTTAAAGGACTCAAGAGGTTTTTTAGCTGCTATTGGCAAGGCAGAAGAGTGGCCTATTTATTCACGAAGACTACAGGAAAGAGCGCAGGAGCTTGAAATTACTGTAGCAGAGATGACTCCCGACATGAAAGCCGATATAATATCCAACATGATACTTGGCGGTTGGGTTGGGCTTGGTGGGATACCAGCGACAAAGCAACGTAAATTACAAAAAATACCTGCTTATCTTAACAAATATTACATGGATTCCGATGCGGCGTTAATGCAACATATTCATAGCATTAGAAAGGTTATAGAATCAAGAAAGTTCTTTGGAGAGATACCTCAAAAAGTGTCTGAAATGCGTACCAGGTTACATAACGCACAGGCTAAGGTAAGAGAAATAAATAAACTTCTTGAAGGTGAGCCAACAAAAGAGGAAGCAGACAAACTTAAAACCCGCAGGGATCGGCACATCGGTCTTGGAAAACAATACACCGCCTATATTAGCAAATACGCTCTTCAAAGAGACTACACAGAAAATATCGGCTCTTATATTATGGAGCTTATTAGTAATAAAGAAATAGCTCCAAAGCATGAACAGGTAGTAAACGACATATTAAATGCAAGATTTCATGAAGTAGGAACTCATGGAATTGTTCGGGCATATAAAAATATGTCATATATAGACACAATGGGTTCTCCCATATCAGCTTTAACGCAGATAGGAGACCTTGCGTGGGCTGCTTATGAAGGCGGACTTATGCGCACTTTAAAATACGCTTCTATATCTGCGGTTGGCAAATCAAGAATAACAAGGCAAGACGTAGGGTTTGAACGTATAGCCCAGGAGTTTGCTGATTCGGGAATGCTTGGAAAGGCTGTGACAAAAGTGTTTAAAATAGTCGGTCTTGAAAAGATAGACGCTATCGGGAAGGAAGCTCTTTTAAATACAGCCCTTGATAAATACCAGAAACAAGCTAAAAAAAATCCATCAAAACTCAAAAAACAACTTCGGCCAATATTTGAAGGCGAAACAGATAGTGTCATTGACGATCTTGTTAATGATGAAATATCGGAAAATGTTAAACTTCTTGTTTATAGCAGGGTGCTTGATTTCCAACCAATGGCATTGTCTGAAATGCCACAGGGTTATCTTACTGCTGGCAATGGGCGATTATTCTATATGCTCAAGACGTTTACGATAAAAGTGTTCGATGTTTATAGAAATGAAGTATATTATAAGATTAAAAAAGGTAATAAAGCAGAGAAAATTCAAGGGCTTAAAAACTTAACACGACTTTCTTTCTTTTTTGTTTTGGCAAACGCAGGGGCGGATGAATTAAAAGATTGGGTTCTTGGTCGTGAAACAGATCTTAGCGATAGGCTTGTCGATAATATGCTTAGGCTTTTTGGCATTTCAAAATTTGTGACATGGAAAGCCAGAACCGAAGGAGTTGGGTCCGCGTTAGCAAGGCAAATATTACCACCTTTTAAGTTTGTTGATTCATTAGGCAAGGACATTATAACCGCTGGGGATGAAAAGGGACTTGAGGTTGTTGGTTCTATTCCGGTTGTGGGCAAGCTCGCTTACTGGCATATAGGGCGAGGAGTTAGTAAGCGGGGAGACCTTTGGGATAGAAGGTGGCGAAAACGGAAAGCTAAATTAAACAAAGTACAAGATAAGCTTGAAAAATCTAAGGACAAAGGAACTTTCAGGCGTGAGCATAGAGATGAACTCATTGAGCTTCGACAGATTAATCGATTACAGGGTAGGTTAAATAGTTATAGGAAAAGAATAAACAGATCAAAGAGCAGGGAAGAAACAGTTGTAAGAAAAAAACGGATTCAACAACTAGAAAGCAAAAGAACGAGCTTGATTAAAGATTTTTTGGGTAGTAAGACAGAAACAAAAAGCCGCCTGAACGATTTTACAAAAGAATATGTCACCATTAGAAATGCAGGTAAGAACTTGAATGAATTGAAAAAAAGCGTCATAGAATTTAACCGCAAACAAACAGAGACCGGCGGCCGAACAATTCCATGGTCGCGGATAGTTAAGAAAGGCAATCGTATCAGGAAAGCAAAAAAATGATTAGATCCATCCCAGACATAAGAGTAACCGACCAGGCTACCAGAGACGCACTCGAAGCAATGAAAGAAATAATCGAGGTTATGCTTGGGCGGCGTGGTTCAGATCCCAACGATCATGTGTTGACTCGTGGTGATTCAAGTACAATCGTGAAGCTGTTTGAAGCTTTAAATACCGGATTATCGCATGATACATTAGAGGATGTATCTGCCAACGATCATCATACTAAAAGCCATACGGTAGCAAGTCATTCTGATACGACCGCAACTGGTGCGGAGACAGAAACTCTAACCGATAATTCAATTGCCGATGCTCTTCATAGACATAGTGAATTGGTTGCTCCTGATGGCGATCCTGACCCAGCTTTGAGTGTTGGTGCTGGTGGATACGTTGGTATTGGAACGGGGAGCCCAGAATGTTATCTACACATGAATAACCCGGCTGAGACTCTGATTCCACAAATCAAACTAACAACAGACGGTGGGGGAGTGATGAGTATTTGGGCACACAGTCCAGATAATTGTTTTATGTCGTATGACGCTGATTATATTGAGGGAACTGGATGGGTAGCGAAAGATACATCGGCAGCGTTATTTTACAAAATTCAAGATAGATGGGAACTGTTTGGAGATGATGGATTAACACCCGACGCTGTGTTTAATCCGACAGTCAGATTTACCCTTAAATTATCATCCGGTAATGTCGGCATCGGGACAATAAACCCACTATCTAAACTTAGCATTAACGGTGGGTTACACGTAGGGGGAGACAGCGATGCAGGAGACAACAACCTTCTTGTTGACGAGAATCTAACAGCATCGAGCGCAGATATTATTCACACAGCTACAGAACCGGATGATCATGCCGTAGAGCTGGATGTAGATGCGTCTGGTTATGGAGACGTGAAAGCTCTGGATATAAATTATATAACCGGAGCAATAACGACCGGACAAGACGAAGGCGTTATTCTTATAAATATAAATGAAATCGATGCTGCCGGAGGAGACGTTTTTGGTCTTGAAATACTGGCAACCGACGGAAGTGCTGGTATTTATGGTTTAAAGGCCGGCGCTCTGGTCGGGCCAATACATCAAGATTCGGGAACTTTTGCTAATCCGACAACAGGAACAGATAATACAATAGGTTCCAGCGTTACTGATACGTCTATCGGATTCACACAAAGTCCTGATACTATTACTGACTCAAATAATGGGTTCGGCGGCTTTGTTGTGGGCGAGCTTGTCGTTGTGACAGGTGCAACTACAGGAGCAAATAATACTACTTATACAATTACAGCAGTTGCGGCTGGTGCCCTAACTGTAACACCACAGCCTAATGCAGTAGAGGATGACGGGGCAACTATTACAGTTAAAGGCAATGTACCTGCTATGTTAGATGGTAGTTCAGGAACCACTACGGCTATTTTTGAAGCGAATGCTGAATATATACTTATAGGTGCAGCGGCGGCATTTGAGGAAATAGAGCTTATTATCACTACAGGTGCAAGCGGGGCAGGAATAAAACCTACATTCTGGTATTCAACTGCGGGTTCACATCAGTTTACTCGATTTACTCCTGTTGATGGAACAAATGGACTTAGAAATACTGGTGTGGTAGCTTGGGATGCTGGCGATTTATCTTCACATGGTATCAATACTGATACAGGCACTTACGATATAAAAGTTATACGAACCAGGAATTCTCTAACGATATCTCCAATTTTGGGTTATGCGAAGGTAGCAGCAACTACTGAATATGTTTGGGATAAGAGTGGTAATGTAAGTATAGCCACGCTAACATTACCAAACGGCACAAGCATAAACGAAATTTCAATAGATGACACACTCGGAGGCGATTCAGACGATGCAGTTCCAACAGAACAAGCAGTCAGGGCGTTTGCAGGGGTTTATGCTATCACCGTTGATATGACAGATATTAGCACCGCTGGAAGTGTATGGGTGGTGGCCCCCTACGCCGGGGACATAACTAAAATCTATTCGGTAATTAATGGCGCAATTACGGACGCGGATGCCACAATTACGGCAGAAATAGGGGGTACTTTGGTTACGGATTCGTCTATTACAATAGCTAATGCTGGTTCTGCGGCCGGGGTTGTTGACAGTTCCACCCCTTCGGCTACCAGAACGGTAACCGCTGGCCAGGCTATCGAAATAATATCGGATGGCGGGTCTACAGATGTTTGCAGGGCCACATTTACAATCGCAATTGCGAGGTAGAGAAATTAAATAACATGACATGCCCGACTTATCAAAATATGACGGACTCGTTAGAATATGCATTGCTGAGAAATGGGAAGATCAAAAGGAGTGCATTCTAAAGCGAGTTGAAAAATCAGACAACAGATCGTGTTGTATGTGGTTTTGGGACGATGTTGGGATGTGCAAAAATCCGGACGGAGCTAAATGACTATGCAGGATATACCGAAAGAAACATTTAAAGACATGTCAGATAAAAGCCAAATGAGCGTTTTATTTGATTATCAAAGAGGCCAGACCGTAACACTTGACGATATACACAAAATTCTTATTGGAAAAGGGAATGGCGATGATGGGCTTGTCACTCAAACAGCACTCAATAAAGCATCAATATCAAAAGTCTGGAAAGTGATGTACATATTATTCCCAAGCACTCTCACGGTTATAGGTATATTTGTTGCTGCAATGAAATATTTATAGTGTCGCCCACCCCCACACAAATTAATCATAAGGCTTGGCTGCGGTGGGTGGCAAAAGCCAGACGCTCAATTTCAGCTTCTTTCGTGCAATCTGAACACGATGGAACAACTATCATTATAGAAGGGACGTTTTGACTACCCAAAACAATCATAGTTTTTAATAGCTTACCACAATCTAGACAATGTACATCTACTTTCATTTCCATGATCGACTTACCCCCTTAATTCTCTTTAGTGTTATGACGCTCAATTTCAGCGTGTAGCCTGCGTAGTGCATCCTGCAAATAATTTTCCGGGGCTGTTGCCGGTATAAACCACAACCCTTCATCTTCTGCTTGCTCATCAACTATTTTTTTTAATGCTAACCATTTTTTATCCATTTTAGCCTCCCAATATATTAGTTCACCTACGCTTCAGCCCACCCGTATAACCATGCTCCGGACATTTTGTGATTCCGGGGTTTTTACCGCCTTTCCGCTATCCATAGCAACCTCCTTTTGAAATCTAATGGATTTAGTTCACATGCTCTGCTTTCTGAGTCATGTGCAACGCCTTATTAGAATCCGTTGATCGCCAAGTTAAACACAGACTTTATGTCTTCTTTGAAGCCAACGTCAGGCAACATATAAACCACAAGACATAATATCGGAAAAACTATAACAAGCACAGGGACTAAAAAAATACATCTTAAAAATTTTCTCATGTTAACCTCCAAGGAATATAATGGTTGAGCTAACCTGGCGGCGCTCACAGTTTTGAGTTATCTTGAGATTCACGAACTGGACCCGACTTTGCCCGCTCAGAGTTAAGCGCCTTATTATATTTTTTTGTGAGATATACCTA
>SDBT01002022.1_pt1 | contig 36344 bp, 51 predicted proteins | sample 2277101 | NCBI WGS metagenome assembly SDBT01 (sample SAMN10404973, study PRJNA504765) | marine sediment metagenome | isolation source: marine sediment core GS10_PC15, 103 cmbsf | place: Arctic Ocean: Southern Knipovich Ridge | collected 2010 | reverse complement strand
ATATACCACTACAAAATTATCTTTTGTTATAGCCAAATCGTTTTATCTTTCTATTTTTAATTACATATACTTATAATATTTCGTTTTTATAGTGTTTTTTCCTTTAATTAATAAAAAAAGCTTAAAGACTATAAAATCTTTAAGCTTTATTTTAAATCTATAAATTACTAAATTTTAAGAAGAATCGCCTACAGTAGTTGCACCACTAGTAGTACTATGACTTTGAGTTGTTGAAATTGACCCCGTATTATCATATACTCTTATCTGAGTAGGTGTTTTATCTACTTTATTAAAAAATCTCATAAATAACTGTACAACCATTTCTCTAAAAGTAGATGCCTTACCTGATGGTTCTGTAACTGAAATATTATCAAGACCATCAGAAGCAAGTTTAACTTCTTGATTGCTTGCTATAGTAAACCATGAATCATATATATTAGTTGAAAGAATATATCCATAACTATCAAAATTTCTACTTCCTGCTTTTTCTACATGAATTCCTATTTTACCTAATTCATTTGTATCAGTAATATCTAATTGTACAGTATACCATCCAAATTCTAACTCTTCCCACGTCCCATCACTAGGAGGAATAAAACTTCCTTCACTAGGATTATTTCCATCATTTTTAGATATTCTTATTGTTGGACTTGTTATCCCTATTTCAGGGGTAAATCCGTCTAAACTATCAACCATTTTTACAGTAATTTTTTGATTTACTGTTTCTTGTCTTAAATAAAACATTAACTAAAACCTCCATTAAATGTATTAAAACCTCCATTAAATGTAACTGTTGGACGATCATTTGCTGGTATCGCAGAATAAAAAGTAGCAGGACTATTTTGATTATTATAACAAGTAGTTATATAATCTATAGTTCTTACTCCTTCGGAGAGTCTAACTTCATCGAGCATTCCTTCCCAAAATCTATCATCACCATCACGAAAACTTCCTATATGAAAGCCAGTATGGGTGTTTAATGTCCCTACACCATTTGAAGCAGGAGAATTTGTAGTAAGCACATTATTTACATAGGCATTTAAAGTAGGAACACCACCAGGATAAGAACAAACTACTACAAGATGATACCATGTCTCTGCTGTGGGAACCCAATTAGTATCAAGAGTTATATCTCCACCAGTTTTTCGTGCATACATTTTTAAATTAGATGCAACATCCGAATCTCCCATTTCTGCTGAAATTGGCCAGTTTGAATCACTAGTTTCCCATAAAAAATGTCTTACTCCATCGACTAGAGCAGTATCATAAGCATAAAACCACCCTTCCATAGTATATTCATTTCCAGAAAAAATAGAAGCATTATCAATATTTATATAATCAACATTTCCAGTAAATGATTTAGCATCTCCTACTTTACCGTCTAAAACTCCTTCATCTTTTACAAAAAGAGCATGTTCATTTAAAGTACTATTCGTAAGAAAGAAAACAAATTCCTCTCTTACATCATCATAACCCCCTCCTTGTAAATGGCCCCATTGTGTACCAAAAGATTTGTTAGATGTTATATAATCTCCAAGATAAGTACCATCTAATTTATATTTTCTCAATTTACCTGCATTACATGCTACATATAAAAAATCACCTAGTCTCATAATTCCCTGGGCACTACTTATAGTCCCAGAACTAACATTAATATCTACCCCAGAAGTCCATAACAAAGGATTGGCATCAAAATTATATACATAAATTGTATCTGCAAAACCAGCACCTGCTCCAAATCTAACCATATAAACATTTGTGCCATCTACAGCAATACTATCTATATTTGCTAAATCACTATCACCAGTTAAATCTACATTATCTACATATTCTAAAGTATCAGCATCAAGTATAGCAACTCGTTGTTCTCCATCTACTGCTCCATAAACACCAATATACATATATCCATTATAATAAGCAGGACCACTAATGCCATTTGCTGCTCCACCAGTATCTGTATTCAAATCTCCTATGAAATCTAAATTACTTGTTACTATGCTAAGAGTATTACCAGTACGAGAAAGTTTCCAAATCTTATTATTTTGACCAACTAAATAATAAAAACCATTACCATAAGTCATGCCATCATGACCTACTATGGAAAGATTAGTAAAAACATCAAAGGTAGCAACTAAAGAGAATGGATACAACATACCACCAACTATAGTCCCTCCATTATCTTGATTAGTGCTATCAAGAGCAGGATCTCCTGTTTCATTAGCATCAAACGTCATATGTTGAACTATTTTATAATTAGAATCCCAAGTGTCTTCATCATTAGACTCCGAAAGTTCGCTATCTCCGTAATTAAGATAAAATACATTATCAGTAGTAGCACTAGGATTTGTATTTAAAAGATTAGGCATTTTAACCCACAGTTCCATTTTTTGAGTAATAGTATTAATATTTACTACTTCTCTTTTTAATTTTGTCCCATCAGGCAAACTACACCAAATATCAGAACCATCAGATTGGACATTTCCCCATAAACTGTCTGGCATATTCTCCTCTGTTATTACTACTGGGAAATCTTCTAAAGGGCCAGCAACTTTTGTTTCATCAATTGTTATTTTTATCCTATATGGCATAATTTAATTTCTCTTTCTATTTACACTCTTTTATTTTTCGACTTTTTCTTAAAAAATCCTTTAATAAAAAAGCCCAAAGCAAATTAATACTTTGGGCTTACGGAGAGATCACGACTAAGCGTAATATTTTATTCTTCTATAGCATTTCCTACTATTCCACCAGTTTCTCCTCTTTCTGTTTCTTTCTCATGTATCTCATCAACCTCTACTTCCAACTCAAATAAATTTTATATTTTCTTTCCATAAAAATAGTAGCATTATGATATAATTTATCCAAAAAATTTCTAGCATTATCACCATACCATCCAACATATTTCCACTTATTGTTGTTAGTACATTTTATATTACACAAATTTTCAATGCTTTCTCTTAACTTATCAGAATAAGTAGCTATAGAACAATCTATATGCCTATCTTTTTTCTTTTTACGAATAGACCCATCTCCATCAAAAAACCCTCTTAAAAAATGCCATTTTAATTTATTTTTTAAATTAGGCATTTTAACCTTGTCATCTTTCTTTCCTGTTTTTATTTTTAACCACTTACATATATCTTTTGTCATTATTTTTGAATGGAACCTAAGAATAGACATATCTTTGTTTTTTCTCTTGAGTATAGGTATCTCCCTACACACACTATCTCTTATTTTTTTTAACAATTCTTCATCTATACTTTTTATCGATATACTTACTGTCCCATTTTCTCTTAAACTTCCATCACTCGCTATAAAACCTAATATATATGCTTTTTGTTCAGTATTAATTTCTTCAAAAAAATTAATTGGAAGAGTTTTATATTTACAATTAGGATTATTTTTTCCTATATATAATTTTTCTCTTAACTTCCCCATACATTTTCGAGAACATGTAATTTTCCCATTTTTATTCCTTTTTTTATATTGTGATTTTTTTAACCTAATTTCTTTATTACATATCATACATTTAGTAATAATTTTAGTATCACAATTTGTTTTTCTATATTCTCCTTCACATTTCATGGAACAAAAATAATTATTATATTTATGGTATCTTTTAATTTCCTTATTACATTGTGAACATTTTACTAAATATTTCATATTTTCTCCTATAATATTTTTATTATATTATTATATACTATAGGATTAATTGATTTCCTTCTTTTAATTACACAGTATTAAGAAATTCCCGTACTTCCAATTCCTCCAATTCTATCTGTTTTTTGAGAAGGTTGAGTTTTTGTCTCTTTAATTTCATATATTGGTTTTTTTATCATTTCTGATTGAACAATTCTTTGATTATGACAAATTCTCACTTCTACTTCTGTCATATTATAAAATAATAAAAATAACTGATGATAATAGTCAGCGTCCACAATGCCTTGATCATGTGGATGATGTAATCCTATTTTATATCCTGTACTTGACCTTGGATGAGTTCTAACTGAATACCCTATTGGGATATTTAAAATTAAACCTGAAGGTATTAATAATCTTTCTTTTGGCTCAATACAAATATACCCATTTTCTTTATTTTCACTATAAATATGAGCATAATCACAAATAATAGATTTTTCTATTTTCTCATTATATTTATTATATCCTTCGATAATAGAAGGTTTTTCCTCTCCCAATTTTAAATACGCGGCAATATCAAAACAAGCAGCTTCTTGAGTTCCGAATTCTAAATCTTGGGAATCTTTGTAAATTTTAAAATACTCCAATGGAGGATAATCAAATTTTACTTTCATATTTTTCCTTTTTTTAATAAACTTTTGAGAAGGAGGTATAATATTTTCTGGCTTTGGTGTGCTAGGTTTAGGATTCCTTCCACCCTTTTTAACCATAGATTCTTGTATATTTTTTTTATCCACTATTAACCTCTTTCATATGTTTTACTGTTTGTAAATAATATGTTTCACAATTTCTACATTCTTTACAACTATAAGAATCTAAATCACTACAAAGCGAAACTAATCTTCCTCCTACTTTTTTCATTTTTTTCAAAACTTCTAACATAAATTCTTTTGTAGGACACCAATAAGAATTAATATGTCTTTTCTTCCAAATATATTTTTCAACATTGTCAGGCTCTTTATCATAATAAGCCATAAAAGTTAAAACTACTGGTATATTATACCTTGTCCAAAAACTTACTGCTGAATAGATATGATCTAAATTTGTAGATGATACCCTTAACCTTATAAACATTAGATTAGGAGGGATAGATACTTCAAGGGTAGGAACAGTCTCTTCTTCTTCTTTATTAGCAGTAAATACTACAGGACCTGGAAAATCAAATTTAGGAATAGATGTATTAAAAAATCTTTTCTTATAAATCTCTGTTTCTTTAATTACTTTTTCTCTTTCGAAATTAGAATCATGACCACTATTTACCCTCATTATTCCTTCTCCCACTTCTTCTACAGAAGGCATATGTGGTTTATTTATATCTACATAAAAAGCTTCATCTCTATTATAAAAACATTGATTACAATCTGATGGACATTTACCTGCTTGTGGCTTACAATCAAATATATTTGTTTCTTCTTGCTTGGGATTCCTAACTGTCATCATTCATTTCCTTTAATTTTTCTTTTCAACCACTTGAGCCATCTTCCAACAAAAGGACTACTGGTTTTATATTTCTTACGCATTCTTTTATATCCCATTTTTCTTCTTCTTTTTTAACCACATACAAAACTTATATCTCCAATGAGCAGAAAACCCTACTGTTCCAAAAATACCCCAAGGACAAAAAGTATTGTGCCAAATTGAATATAATACTTTAAACATTATTATTCTTCAGAAACCACTTTATCCCTTTGTGACGTTTGTGACTCTAACTGTGCTTGAAATTGTGCTCGTTCTTCTTCTTTTTCCTTCTTTCTTTGTGTTTCTTCTTCTTCTGCATTAATACCAACTTTTTCTAATAGTGTTTTTTTAGATATTACACCTCTATCATTTAGTGTTATATATAATTCTAATTCTTGAATTTCTTCTCTTGTCATTGCCATTTTATTCTCCTTTTCTATTTTTCTATTTTTTATTAAAAACGGGTTTAAAAATTCTCTTCTTGTTAGCATTTTTCTGCTACCAACTTACAAATATTAACAAAATATGTTTGAGTATGAGTATTTTTCATTTTATTAATATCCTTATATAACCATTGCACATTATCTATCGTATAGCCTTTTGTATTATCTATCCTATCGAGAGATGCTGTGCATTCTCTCTTTTTTTCTTTTATTCTACTATTAACTCCAAATTGTAAATCTAACCCTGATAATGCACATTTTCTTTCCTGCTCTTCAAATAATTCCCATATTTCTTTTATCGAAATTTTAAAAGGAAGATTCCTGTTCTCTGCTTCTTTTCTAATACGATTAAAATGATTTCCTGATATATCTTCATAACCAACATAATTAGGATGTTTTTTCCCACTAGGATTTAATAAGCATCCACAAGATCTATATTTAGCCTCTCTAATAATATGGCTAGAAAGAATCATATCTTTTTTACTACCACAATCACACTCACATCTCCAAAAAATACTTCTTCCTTTTTTAATTCTTCCTAATCTCTTAACGACTGTCAACTTTCCAAACTTATTCCCGACTTCAACATGGTCCAAGGTACATCCACAGCTTTGAATATTTGTTTTTCTTAATACATCTGATCTATAGGATTTTATCTCTCCACAATCACATTTGCAGTCCCAATAAGTTCCTGCTACAGAGCTTTTATTTTTTGTTCTTTTTATAACAGTTAGTTTATTAAATCTTTTTCCTGTTAAATCTATTAACTTATTTCCTTCTTTCATTTTTTCTCCTTATAATATAAATGTTTATTTACATATATATTAGTCAAGAGAAAAATAAATCCTCTTTATTTTTTTAATTGTAAATTCAGCATCGAGACCATCCGCAGGATCGACACGCTATGCAACCTTCTATTCTAACAAGGTCTGCTCCACATTCCTTACATGTCTCCCCATGCACTCGAGTATTTTCTGGAATATATTTTTTAAGAACTCTACTCAATGCCTTTGCAAAAGAAAGCAAATCTCCCTTAACTTTTTCCAACTGATGAACTACGAAACTAACATCACAACCATGTCTTAAATTACTTGATATTAATCTTGTAATAGCTTCTTGGTCATCACTAATCTTTTCTGAAATCATTTCTAAAACTACATCTCCATTTTCTTCGAGCAAAGAGTATTGTCCTCTTCTTAATTTTTTAACATTTCCTGCTCTTAAAGATTTTTTTATGTTCCCATCTTTTCCAGCAAAAACCTCATACGGCTCAGCCCCAAGCATTCCTACTAATACAAAATATTGTTCTCCTTTAGAAACCGTATGATAAACATCACATTTTAAGATTTTAGGACGTTTAGGAGCTTGTGTTTTTTTAATCATCTTCTTTTCTTCTTTTGTATTATCTACCAAAACTCCAGAACGACAATCTTTCCTATAAACTGTTATGCCTTTCACTCCTTCTTGCCAAGCTGTTTCATAAATATTTGCTACTTCTTCTACTGTTACATCTGTAGGAAGATTAATAGTAGAACTAATACTATGATCTACATGTTTATTAGCAACTGCTTGTAGTTTTATTCTACTTCTCCAATCGATATCATCTGCACAACAACCATACCAGGGAGATTTAGTAACATCTGTTTCTCCTGTAACTTTTTTCCATATTTTAACAGTAGGATGATGTACATCAAACTCCTGCCATCTATCTCCTGTCTGATCAATATAATCTACTTTTATCTCTTCATCATTTTGATTAATCTTTTTTCTTCTCTTATAACTAATTTGATAACATGGTTCTATCCCAGAAGTAGTTTGAGTAAGTATTGAAACTGAACCAGCAGGAGCAGTTGTTCCACAAGCTATATTTCTTCTACCATATTTCTTCATCTCTTTATAAAGTGCAGGACTTTCTTCTTTAATTCTTAGTAAGAATGGATTATTTTTTTCAAGTTTATAATCCCAAATTGGGAAAGGCCCTAGTTCTTTTGCCATTTCAACTGATGACTCATAACATCCTAATTTTAATGTTTTATAAATCTCATCAACTGTTTCTATACTTTTTTTAGAACCATATTTAATTCCTAGAGCTGCTAAAGTATCTCCTAAAGCAGTAATACCTGTCCCTGTCCTTCTTCCTGATTCACATTTTTTAACAGTTTCTTTCCATAGATTTAATTCTACTTCTTTAATTCTTTTTTCTTCAGGATCTTTTTTAATTTTATTAATTATCCTTTGAAGTGCTTCTTTTTCTAAATCAATTATATCATCTTGGATTCTCTGAGCTATTCTGGCGTCTTCTTTAAATCTATTATAATTAAACCATGCTTTTTTAGTAAATGGCTCTTCAACATAAGTTAAAAGATTAAGTAAAAGAAGACGACAGGAATCATTAGGACATAAAATAATTTCGCCACAAGGATTTGTACTAACTGATTTAAAACCAAAATCAGAGTAACAATCTGCTGGAGATTCTCTTATAATTGTATCCCAGAAAAGAAGTCCTGGTTCAGCCATAGCATGAGCATTTTCTATAATTTCTTTCCATACTTCCTTAGCACTAACCATTTGGCTTATCTGAGGGGTTTTAGAATCAACTGGAAATCTTTGTTCGTATTCTTTATCATCTTTAACTGCTTGTAAGAATTCATCTGTAAGACGAATAGATATATTTGCTCCTGTAACTTTTGTTAAATCTCTTTTTATTTTTGCAAAATCTAAAATTTCTGGATGATGAACAGAAAGAGAAATTAAAAGAGCACCTCTTCTTCCACTTTGACCTACTTCTCTAATTGTTCTTGAAAATCTCTCCATAAAAGAAACAATACCTGTAGAGGTTTTTGCAGCATTTGTAGTTGAAGAACCTGATGGTCTTAGATTAGAAAGGTCCGTCCCAACTCCCCCTCTTCTTTTACTTATTTGAACAATTTCCTGATCTGCTAAACATATACCCCCATAAGAGTCAACAGGTGGTTCTATTACAAAACAATTGGATAAACTTACATATTGATAAGGATTTCCTAATCCATACATAGGAGATCCTTGAGGAATGATTCTTTTAAAATCTTTTATAAATTCTTTTATTTCTTCAAAAGAATAGGGTTTTTTAAATTTATTTTTTTCAATTCTTGAGATTTCAGTGGCAATCCTGTTAAACATATCCTCAGGAGTTGCTTCTACTAAATTTAAATCATTATCTCGAAGTGCATACTTGTCTAAAAATACTTTTGCTGGTAATTCTTCCCCATCAAAATATTCCATGCTTTTCTTTATAGCATTAGAATATTTATAGGTCTTACTATCTTCTGTCATCTATTTCTCCATTACTTTCACTATCAAATATTACTAATAGCACTATAATAGAGTTTAATTAATCACTTTTCAAGAAAATAAAATCCCTTCTAATTCTCCTCTACTATATTTTTTTTCTCCCAGTGTTGCTATTACTTCTTCTATCGACATTCTTTCAGGAAAAACTTTATTCTTTGAACAATTTATAATAGTTCTACCACCACTATTTTTTTTAATAAATTTTAACCCTTTCACACAATCGGGTAATGTATGTGCTCTATGCATAGAATTAACCCCATAAAAATCAGTTTTCCCATCTTTGTTTCGACAGTCCATCCCTACTAACATAATTGGGTTACATCCTAAAGCATGAGCAAATTGATATGATATAGAACCACTACTTCCCCTGCCGTATAGAGTTGATACGTTATGTGATAATTTCGCTTCTCTACCATTAAGTTTAAAACCATAAAACCCCTCTTTAATTCCTGATCCTTCTCTACAATATTTTATAGCTTTTGTTTTTAAAACTTTTTTCTTTTCTTGCGTCCATAACGCTAGATCTTGCCATATTAAAATTGTAGGGTCATAAGTAAAAAAAATTCTATTAATTCCAATAGTAAAATAATCATCTAATAATGATATATTTTTTATTTTATTAATAGAAGGGGCGTTCCCTAGTATGAAACAAGGAACGCCCTTTAATTTTCCAGTCCATAAAGATGGATCTAAATATGGTTGTCTTTTTACATTTCTTCTTTTTGAAGGCCTAATCTCTGGAGTTTTTTTCTTAATCCTTTTTAATCTTTCTTTTCTCGATATAGATCTTTTCGCTCCAGCCCTCAATGCCATAATTATTTATTAACCTTTATAAATTTGCCCCATGACTCTGGAACTTTTAATTTTGGGTCAATCAATAATACATCGCTACTAGGCTTTCTAGGTTTTTTAATTAACTTCAAACCTGCTTGCTCAGGAGTTTTATTTCCCTTCTTTCTATTAATCTCTTTTGTACAAACAACCATATTGTCCCAAGAATTCAAACCTCCTTGAGATTTAGGAATAACGTGATCAATGTCAGCTTCTGATGTTGGAATTCTTTTTCCAGAATATTGACACTTATAATTATCACGAATATAAATGTTTCTTTTAGTTAATTTTACATTTTTTCTAAATACTTTATCATATTTAGACAAAACAATAACTTCAGGAACCTTCACTGCATATTGGACAGAATTGATAACCGCATCACTATCTGAGATAGGTTGCTTTAACCATTCTCCCCAATCGTAAGCGTAGAATGTCTCTCCATCTACAGCAGATGCTTTTCCTGCAAAAAATAATTTAAAAGCTCTGATTGCTGGGATTACCCGTATAGGCATCCACACCTTGTTAAGAACCAACACTGGTTTGTTTAATGAAGTCACAATTTACTCCTTTGCCAAAATATTAACTTCTTTTATAAACTCTTCACTATTATCGATTATTTTTATTTTTACCCTATTTTTATATCTATTACATATTTCTATTGTAATTCTTGCCATTGTTTTTCTATCAAGATCTCCACCATCTATTCCTAAACCACATACCGTAACAGATTCAATCTTATCTTTTACTACTGCTTTTAAAGCATTCTCCAGAGCCAGTCTAACATTATAAATCGAAGTAAAATCACTTTGCAACCTTTTTATTACAGCATGATAAAGTTTTTTACAACCTCTTCTCTTTAATCTTCCTGATCCTGTAGAAAAGCATTGTCCTACTTCTACCTTATTATTCGTAATAAATAGCTTTACTTCTTTAAAAATTCCTATATGTCCTGCTTTGACAATCCTTTTTGGGATTCCACTACTCATAATTCCCTTTGTATTAGCAGGAATAATTAAAGCTTCTGATTTCGGATAACATATGTCTCCTAATATAAACTCCATACCATTTTACCCTATCTTCACCTGTTTGTCTATAACTTTTTTCACTTTTTTCTACTTTTTTTATTTTTTACTTGACGATTTCAATTTCTAACATACAATATATCACATATACCATATCTCATATCATTTATCATCTAGGGACTAGGTACTATTTTCTAGTTACTAGAAACTAGGAAGAGGACATTATTAATAAATTAATAATATGCACGAACAGAGGTGTTTTCATTTAGAACAAAGGCCCTTGATCGTTGCATTCTCTAATATATTTTTCAATATCTTTTCCAAAAAAATCAGGATTTCTTTCTATTTTATTTTTTAGTCTCACTAATATGTCCATATGTATTTGGCTAATTCTAGATTCTGAAGTTCCTACTTTTTCTCCTATTTCTCCCATCGTCAAATTTTTATAATAATAATAGTATATAATTTTTTGTTCTAATGGTGAAAAATTTTTACTAATTAGCTTATTTAAAAACTCCTTTCTTAAAAGTTTGCTGTCTGGAGAAATTGACTTTTTATCAGTTAAATCTGTCAGAGAATCTTGTTTAAAATTATCTACTTTATCACTATTTGAGATATTACTGCCTTCTAAGCTTATAAGACTTAAAGGGCTAAACTTCTTTGTATTCTTTAAGTAATCTTTCTGATTTATACCTAATTCTTCAATTATTTCGTATTCTGTTACTTTTCTACCTTCTTTTGTCTCCATTTCCTGTCTTTTTTTATCTATTAGAGAACAATTCATTCTTACAGATCTTGGTACAAAATCTTCTTTTCTTATATTATCTATCATAGAACCACTTATTCTACGATTAGCATAAGCAGGAAAACTCACACCTCTATCTAAAGAAAACCTCTCTATAGCTGAGTATAATCCGTCTATTCCAAAACTAGACAGTTCTTCAGGATATACTTTCCATTGTAAATTTTCAGCCATTTTATAAGATATTTTTTGGACTAAAGGATAATACAGCTCTATTAATTTATTCTTCAGTTTTTCTCTCTTTTTTTCTGCTTTTTCTTTTTGAAATTTTTTCCATAACTCTAAATGTTCTATCTTCTGTTTCTCCATATTTACCCTCAATTTAACAATAGTATCTATATTCTATAAAAAAAACTATCACTTTTCAAATATTTTACTTGAAAGTGATAAGTGAATATGTTATGATTCTTCAAAATGTAATAATCCAGACAGTTAGTTTTTTAATGTAATAGTTTAGTAATTATGAAAAAATAAACAAAAACCTCTTTATTTTAAAGAAAAGGAAGAATTGTGGCAGGAAGACGAAGAAAAAGAACAAAAATGCTTATTATGCTATTAAAAGAGATAGGCCCTGATTATAATCATATATTTGGTGTTGCTTTTGAAAATGTAATTAGGAAATTCTATAAAAATGCTACTATTCCAGAAAAATTAAAAGCAAGAGAACAATTAATTAAAGATTATGATTCATTAGTTGGAACATTACATGATCATAATATTTGTTTTCACCCTTCATTAATAACTCAAAAAAAGGAAAAAACATGCAACCTATTATAAACAGTATATTAGATACGGATTTGTATAAACTAACCATGCAACAAGCAGTTCTTGAGCTATTCCCTGAGGCCGTGGTTTCTTATAGGTTTAAAAACAGGGGTGATCAAAGATTTACTCCAGAATTTCTTAAAGAACTCCAAAACCAAATTAATTGTATGTCTCAATTACGTTTAGCTTCTGACGAATATTCGAGATTAAAAGAGAAAATTCCTTTTTTTAAACCATGGTATTTGGAATATTTTAAGAATTATCGGTTTAATCCTGACGAAATAAAAATCTCTTTAGATAAAACAAATGATTTAGTTATTGAGCCAACAGGACTATGGCATTCTACTATATTATGGGAAGTTCCTTTAATGGCTATAATTAGTGAATTGTATTTTAAGATGATAGATACTGATTGGGAAAATGACTCCATTAATATTCTTAATAAAGCAATAGAGAAAAGTGCAGTAATGGAATCTAATAAAGCAATGTTTGCAGATTTTGGAACACGAAGAAGAAGATCTCATGATATTCAGAGTAAAGTGATAGAAGGTTTAATGTATCACGACACTTTTGTAGGAACAAGCAATGTTTATTTTGCTATGAAATACGGACTGAAACCTATAGGAACTATGGCTCACGAATTTATAATGGGCATGAGTGTTTTAGAAGGATTGAGAAATGCTAATTACTATGCTCTTCAAAACTGGGTTAGAGTTTATAATTCTGATTTAGGAATTGCTCTTACTGATACTTTTGGTAGCGATGCATTTTTCCGAAACTTTAACAAAAGACTATCTAAACTTTATGATGGGTTAAGACATGATAGTGGTTGTCCTTTTGCTTTTACAGATAAAGCAATTGCTCATTATAAAAAAATGGGGATAGACCCAAAATCTAAAGTTATTGTTTTTAGTGATGGATTAAATATTGATAAAGCTCTTGAAATAGCAAAATATTGCAAAGGTAATTTAAGTAGAAGCAGGATAAAATGTTCTTTTGGTATTGGAACACATTTTACTAATGATTTTGATAATAGTAAAGCCCTTAACATGGTTATTAAACTATGGTCGTGCGAAGGAATTCCTGTTGTTAAACTATCTGATACTCCTGGTAAGGTTATGGGAAATGCTGATGCAGTTAAAGTTGCACAGTGGACATTCTTTAATAAACTGTTGGCTCCATGTAAAAATGCAACTACTATGCATTCGTGGATGAATGGGACAAACCATTAACATGGAAATATATTTAGAAAATACTAATAACGAACAAATATGTTTCAGACATGCGGTACAAGCTGCTATGAATGATGAATATATTTCTATGCATGGTTTTGATGATAGTGATTGTGGAGCAAGTGGAGCATGGCATATAGGGGGCTGTGTAGAATGTAATAAGGAAAGAGAAAATGAAAAAAATGATTAAAAAAACAGCAGATGGAGTCGAAATAGTAAAAGGTATGAAAGTATGGATATGTCCTTCTTTTGATATAGATGATGGTGACAATATTGATAAATTAAAAACTTGGATGGATGAATTTATTGTTTCTAGTGTTGTGTCTCATATTTCAAGCTGGGTATATCTAAAAAGAGAAAAATTTAAAATGCGTTGGTCTGGTTTTCTTGAAGATATTTATGCTGATAAAAAGAATGCTCTTAAAAAAAGAATAGAAATTCTCCAAAAAATTATATCTGCAAAAAGAGATAGCTTAAATAAGGAAGTAGAAAAAGTCAATAAAGAAATAGATGAGATGCAAGATCTAAAAAATGATTTAGATAATGACTGCCTTTGAATACTTAAAATTTATTAAAGAACATGGATATTTACCCATGAGTATTGAAATACCTTGCACAGAAGCAACTAATACTGAAATAAAAAGATGGTTAAAAAATGGTGCAGTTATTATTAATGGAAAAAAACCTAATGTAAATGACGAAATAAAAATTCCTATTACAGAACTCGTATTTTTTCCAAAAGGGAAAAGAAAAACGACAATGATTTAAAGGTTTAATAATGGTAAAAAATAAAATTTCAATAACTCAACATAATGAAATAGTTAAAGATGTAAGAGATGCCAAAACAGAATTATCTATTGCCGAGGCAGAACTTGCTAAAGTAGAAGAATATGATATAATGGATAACTGTCCTAATTGTAAGGGAGAAGGTCGAGTAGAAGATGGATATGGAAATCTTAATCACAATATCGATGGACATATGTTATATAAAGATTGCCCAGATTGTGAAGGAAAAGGATATATATAATGTATACTTTTATAGTTTTAATAGTTGGGATATTAATAGGAATACCTATAGGTATGGATCTCCTCATTAAATGGACTGACTACAAAAACTGGAAACTTGAAAAAGCAATAAAAGGTGTAAAAAAAAGTCAGAAAAAATATGAAAAGAGTAAAAAATTATATGAAGATTTATATAAAGAATTAGAAAAGCTTATAAAAAAACTTTATGAATCATATTCTAAACCATTAGAGAAAAAATAGTTTAAGGGAATAAAAATGAAATATTGGTATCTTAAAGAAGATTACAATTGTGGACACACTGACTTTCATGGATTTAGGGAATTGATATATAAAGGAGAAAAAACTCCTATAAAATTTCTTGTAAGATATACTGATGAAGATCTCGATATAGATTCTCCTAAAGAATGGTTAATAGAATGGAAAGAACTTAAAAATTATAAATCTCATGTTTATCCTCGTTCAGAAGGAGGGATGATAGAAATAACAGAAGAAGAAGTTAAGAAAATAATAGAAAAGAAAACAATATGAAAGTATGGATAACCAGGGATAAAGAGACAGATGATAATTTTGTCTATATATGGTTTGTTACTAAAAAACCAAAAAGAAAATCAGAAGATGGTTGTATCTCCTTTAATATAGGAGATAATATGGAGCATCCAGAAAAGTTTAGTATAATACATTATGATGATTTTAAAAAGATATTTAAAATTAGTATAAAAAAAGGAAGTTGCGGCAGATATGATTTGCCAAAAATTAATAAGGTGAAATAATGAGAAAAGAATTATTTAAGAAACTCTTCCAATTGTTTTCTATTTATATTTTTCTTACTATATATTTTATGAAACTGTATATGACAAGTTTCACAAAAAGTTATTCCATTATTTTTATCTAATCTTAAATCCTTATTTTCAGCATACCCCTCTATATGATGGGCATATATTTTTTTATATTTTCCAACATTATTTTTTCTTGTTTCACATTTTTGGCAAGTGTATTGGTCTTTTTTGTATATATATTTTACCCATTGAGAGTATCCTTTTATAAGTCTTCTATCTATTCTATCTTCATCTGTTAAAGAAGGATTATATGCCCAATGATTTTCTCCGCTTATTTTTTTATAACCACATTTTTTACATCTTCTTTCATTTTGGAAATTAGCAAAATTTATTTTATCTATATCTCCACAATTGCACCTATATTTCATTTTTAAATGAGCGTTTATATAATTTTTTTCTAATAATTCGCAACCTTGGTTTTTAAAATAATCATAAATATAACTATAAAGATGTTTTTCTAATCCGCAGCAATTTTTACATCTATGTCCATTTTTAAAATGACCAAATTTTATTTTACTAATATTCCCACAACTACATCTATATTTCATTTTAGCATGACTATTTATATACTCTTTTTCTAATAACTCGCATCCTTGTTCTTTAAAATAATTATAAATAAACTCAAATGTATATTTTCTTTGATTTGCTGATTTTTTTCCCCCGCATTTTTTACATCTTTGTCCTTTTTTAAAATTAGCAAAGCTTATTTTATTTTCTTTTCCACAATTACAAATATATTTCATCTTATGATGGGCATTTTTATGCTCTTCCTCTAATAACTCGCATCCCTGCTTCTTAAAATAGTTCTTAACATATTCATAAGTAAGTTTTTTTCTCATTTTTATTCTCCATTTTCTTTTTCCTTCCTCTCTTCTTCCATTACATATTGGACTATGTAATCTCTTACTAAAGAGGTAGGAGTTTTGTAATTCTTTTTTGTTATTTTTTTAAATCTTTCATACAATTCTGTTGGCAATTCTACCCTTACTGCTTTAATATCTTTCTTCATAATTTTCTCCATTACCTAAATATAACTATTACTATAATTATATCGAAATAATACAGTTTTTAGATTACTTTCACCTCTTCTAAACTGTTTATCCAGATAGCAGCATAATCATTATTAAACCAGAAAATCATGTCCTTATCAGGAATCCCTGTTTGACTATCTTTATAATTCTTAAAAAAAGTAGCTGCTATCTCTAATGCTTTACTATAAGCATTATCCCTATCTTCTGCTTTAACAAATTTTTCGTGTATTTTGTCATAGTAATCTTCACCTCTTTTTTCACTCAATACTAACTTAAAAACTTTCATAACATCCCTTTCTATGTATAAATAATAATGTTCTACTATACTATTTATATTGTTTTGCAGAAAATCCTTCTTTTATTTTGAAAAATAAAAAATAGTTTGAAAGTGAAAGAAAATATGGTAAAATAGAAAACTATGGGTAAAAAATTAACTACAAAAGAATTTATAAAAAAAGCTAAAATATATCATGGAAATAGATATAATTATTCTAAAGTTAAATATGTAAATAGTAAAACTAAAATAATGATTATATGTAAAAAGCATGGAGAATTTTTACAAACTCCTTCTAAGCATTTGATGGGACAAGGATGTTTTAAATGCGGTTGTGAAAAAATAGTTTCATTAAAAAGTATAACAACTAAAGAGTTTATTAAAAGAGCTATTAAAATTCATAACAATAAATATGATTACTCTAAAGTAGAATATAAAAATGCTCACACTAAAATTACAATTATATGCAAAAAACATGGAAAGTTTAAACAATCTCCAAATAGTCATTTAAGAGGAAGGGGATGTTAAAAATGTAGGGGGTTTAATAAAACTACAGAAGAGTTTATAGAACAAGCAAAAAAAGTTCATCATAATAAATATGATTATTCTAAAGTTAATTATAAAAATACCAATTCTAAAGTGACTATAATTTGTAAAAAGCATGGAGAATTTGAACAAGCTCCTTTTAAACATTTGATGATGCATGGTTGTTCAAAATGTGCAGGACGAGGAAAATCTTCTCAAGAAATTATTGCTGAATTTAGAGAAATTCATGGTAATAAATATGATTATTCTAAAGTGGATTATATTGAATCTGAAAAAAAGATTACTATTATATGTAAAAAACATGGGGAATTTAAACAAAAAGCAAGAGACCACAAAAAAGGAAACAATTGCCCTAAATGCTTTGGTAGAAATAAAACGACAGAAGAGATTATTGTCGAATTTAAAAATATTCATGGAGATAAATACGATTATTCCAAAGTAAAATATGAAAGATCTCATATTAAGGTAATTATAATTTGTAAAAAGCATGGGGAATTTAAACAAACTTCTTCACATCATCTATTGAGTACGGGATGTCCTAAATGTATAGGTAGGCATAGAACTACACAAGAATTTATAGAACAAGCCAATAAAATACACAAGAATATATATGATTATTCTAAAGTAAAATATAAAAAAGCTCATAATAAGGTAACTATTATATGCAAAAAACATGGAGAATTTGAACAGGTGGCTCAGACTCATCTTGGTGGAAATGGATGTTTAAAATGTGTAGGTAAAAATAAAAATATAAAAGAAATTATTGTTAAATTTAGAGAAATTCATGGAGATACATATGATTATTCTAAAACAAAGTATATAAATGCTAAAACCAAGATGATAATAACTTGTCAAAAACACGGAGATTTTTTACAAACGTATGGTGGGCATCTTAGAAACGGTTGTCACACATGTAACTCTGGGTGGAAAATAGAATCTATTCGTTCTTTCTTGAAAGAATTGATAAATATTATTCCTTCTATGACTCAAACAGAATGGTATCATATATTAAGATCTTCTGGAATATTAGGAATATCTCCTATAGCCAAGGGTTATAATTTTGCTAATTTTCTTCCCCAAAAAGATAAATTAGATTTTAATGAACTTCAAAAATTTGTAGATGGAAAACCTTCTATTTATGAAGACTCTATAGAAACAGGAGACACAACGCTTCTTACAAAAGAAGATAGTATAGAAGCACTAATAAACGAAAAACCAAAAGAACTTGCAAAATTAAAAGTTAAAGATATTTTTAGAACATTAAATACAACATCAGATCTTCCCTATATAGATGATGAAGTAGCAGAAGCTCTTATAGGAGAGTCTATGTGGAAGATGATACAGGTTGTCTGTGAGGATGAGAAACAAATAAAAGAAATAAAAAAGAAACAAAAAAAGATATATACGAAAGAAGCACAACAAAGATTTCTTAATCTTTATAATAAAGCATTTAATTATAAACTTCCAAAAAATTATAATTTTAGAATAGATGGTAAATTAGTTATACCTAATTTAATGCAAAGACTTACTATTGCTATGTTGGGAGATAAAAAAAGCTTACTCAATCTATCAGGAACAGGAGCAGGAAAAACTCTTTCAGCTATTTTGTTTTCTTGTCATATTAAATCTAATTTAACAGTTATTATTTGTCCCAATGATGTAATTGATGTTTGGGTAAAAACAATTAAAGGAGCTTCTCCTAATGCAAATATTTTTGTTAATAATTTTTCTTCACAAATAGATCTTAAAAAACAAAATTATATAATATTTAATGTAGAAAAATTTCAGCAAAGTAATAGTGAAAGACAAATTAAGAAATTATTAAAAAAGAAAATTGATTTTATTATATTAGATGAAATTCAATTTATGAAGAATAGAGAAGGGACTCCTCGTTCAACAAGAAATATAAATATCCATAAACTTGTCTCAAACGCCAGAAAAGATAATTTAGATTTTCATATACTTGGAATGACCGCTACTCCAATCATCAACGAACTATCAGAAGGGGTATCTCTTTTGGAGATGGTAACGAGTCAGCTATATAATGAGATTTCTAATAATATCACTATTAGCAATTGCCTTGCTATCAGAGGGCATTTTGTTTCAATGGGTATTAGATGGATGCCCCAATATAAACAAAAATTAAATATAAAAATAATAGAGGTAGATTGTAGCGAAGCAATAGATAGAGTAAAAGAAATAAAAAGAAATCCATTATTAATGGAGCAGATTTTTATTAACAAAAAAATAGATGCTATTGAATCTAAAATCAAAAAAGGTTCTGTTATTTACACCCAATATAAAGGAGGGGTAGTAGAGACTATTAGGAAGAGAGTAAAAGAATTAGGGTTAATCTGTGAGCCATATACAGGAGATCAAAATCATAGTTTAAGAAAAGAAATATTAGAAAATTTTAGAAATAAGAAAATAGATGTTTTAGTTGCCACTTCTCCCATTTCAACAGGAGTAGATGGATTACAGCATATTTGTAATAATTTATTTATTATTTCTCTTCCTTGGACTTCTGCTTCATTTTGGCAATTGATTGGAAGATTTTTAAGACAAGGACAAAAAAAGAAACAAGTAAATATAACTATTCCATTATCATATTTAAATATCATTTCTTCTGATGGGGAAGAGAAAGAATGGAGTTGGTGTAAATATCGTTATAGTATTGTTAAAAATAAGAAATCTTTATCAGATGTTGCTGTAGATGGAATTGTTCCTGAAAAATGTCATATCAATCAACCTAAAGCTCTTAAAGCTGCTATCGAATGGCTTGGGAGAATAGAGAAGGGAGATATAAAATCATTTAAAAGAAGAAAAATAAGTATTACTTTATCAGAATCAACAATGAAAAGAAGGAGAAGAAAATATGGAGATTTTACAGATATAAATAAAAAATGGTGTAAGAAAAATAGCTCGACAGTTCATAGTGATTTACAAAAAGACCCTACGGAATATGAAACATATCATAATGAATATAAGCAATTCCGTGAAAAATGGGATTTTGACCATATAAATGAAATAGTAATTCCTTATATAAATGAATTGCCAGAAAATGTTATTATAGGAGATTTCGGTTCTGGTCCTCAAGCAGAATTATCTAATTCTACAGATAAAGAAGTTTTATCTTTTGACCATGTTGAAACAGATGATGTAATATCTTGTGATTTAGCTGATATGTCCAAAGAATATCATAATAGTTTAGATGTTGCTATATTTTCTTTATCTTTGATGGGAAATAATTTAACAGATTATATAAGAGAAGCTCATAAATGCTTAAAAAAAGATGGGAAGATATTTATTGTAGAACTCTCTTCTCGCATAAGTAGTTTGAAGAAAATAAAGAAAGATTTTAAGGAATTAGGGTTCAAGAGTATAAAATGTGAGCTTATTGATAGATTTATTAGTATTTCTGCCAAAAAAAGTAGTAAAAATCCTAATAAAAAAATAAAATTAAAATTAGGTAGAATAAAATAATAAAATATTATTCCCTATTCTTTACCTAACACCTCCACAATAATCACTATTATTTCATTTTTTCCTTGACAAAAGTGAAAAAACTTGTAAGATAGTAGAAAATCCAGACAGTAAGTTTTAGATTGTGATATAAAGTTAAGAATAAAATAAATATAAGGGCAAATAAAATGAAAGTTAAATGGTTGATAGAGGACTACGAACATGATAGCTCCTTAATACCACTTATGGATGAGATTAAAGCCCAAGGTATGGACTTAGAAATTGCCAAATACGAACCGTGGGAAAGTGGAGAATTTAACCAATATCCTAACGAAGATTGTGTAGTCTTTTATGGAACTCTTAATCTTGGCAAACAACTCTGTAAACAAAAAGGATGGATACCAGGAGTTTATTGTAATTGGCAAAACCTTTGTTGTGTTACTTATTATTCTTATTGGGCAAAATATTTATTTAATCAAGATTATATAATGCTTCCTCTTTTAGAAATTAAAAGAAGAGAAGTAGAAATTTTTGGCGATTTTGGTGGAGATGATTGTATTTTCTTCCGTCCTAATTCAGGAGCTAAAACATTTACAGGGCAAATTCTGAAAAGAGAAGAAATAGATAAAGAATTTAAACTCTTTGAAAGTTATGCGGCTTTACCTCTTGATCAGATTATCACTATTATTTCTACCCCGAAATTAATTGATAAAGAGTGGAGATTTGTAGTGGTAGATGGTAAAGTTATTGCTCAAAGTCAATACAAAGATAATGTTGAAGGCACTATTAGAGGACAAAATTCAGAAATAGAACCCGTTATTAAAGAAGGTTCTAATGTTGGTGCTATATTATTAGCAGAAAAAATTGCAGCAGAAGAATGGCAACCTGATAGAGCATATACTTTAGATATATGTCAGCAAGATGATGCTTGGTATTTATTAGAAGCAAATAGTTTTAGTTGTTCTGGATTGTATAAATGCGACCCTAAACCTATTGTAAAAGAAATATCAAGAATTGCTTTAGAAGAATGGGAAGAATATAACGATCCACTAAAGGAAGAATAATGATATCAAACCTAGAATTAGGAAGAATAAAAAGAAGATGCAACAGGGCAACAGCAGGACCATGGGAATATTTGCAAAAATATAGTGATTTTGGTTTTTGCACAAGACATGGAATACAAACTGCAAAAGGTGGTAGTGTTGTATCATTTTCTCATCCTGTTGCAAATATAAAACAATCTTATGATGAAAATTTTCTTGCTTATTCTCGTTCAGATATTCCGAAATTATTAAAAGAAATAAAACGATTAAAAGAAATAAATAAAAGATTGAAAAGGAAATAAAATGTTAAATAAACATGGTGGGCTTGAAGGTTATGGTATTTTTTTACATTTTTCTGTTCTACAGCAAAGATCTCAAGAAGCAGTAATTCTTTTATCTGAGTGTTGGAGAGCAAAGTGTTGTTGTAAGAATTTTCGTGTAGCAGAGGAATTAAAACAACAATTTATAAGCAAATTTGGTGTTTGGGATGATAGGTGGTATTAAGAAATATGGAATTGTCAGATATACCAAAACCGCATATAAGATTTTACGATGATAAAAGACGTAAAAGAAAATTACATGTTGAAATAACTTCATGGCAAGGAATTAGTATAGGAGCAAAACATTTTTATGCTGAAGTTTATGAAGATGGAAATCCAGTTTTATATAATGGCCAAAGAATAGGTAATTCAGAAGATAAAGATTATAAAGGGAAATCTTTTGGTGCAGTAATGGATCCAGAATCGTCTTTCAAAACATTAGATGGAGCAATTGCTTGGGCAATTAATACAATTTTAAAAGAATTTCCTAATCATATGCTTGATAAAGTATCAGGAAGTTATGTCTCTTTTAATAGATTTAAAAAAATACTGAAAGAAGCAAAAAAAGATGAAAATAAAATTCGGACAAATTAAATTTTATGCTCAACAATTTGCAAGAGGATTCTCTATACCTATTTTTCGCGATAATAAAATTAATAGAGCAATAAATGCTCATGTAAAAAGAATAGATAGAGCAAAAACTAAAAGGAGAAAATGAACATTGAAATAAGTAAAAGAAAATTGGAGTCATATAAAAGAGCAGAGATGGTATGTCAAGAACTCCGTTATCAAATAGCTAACAATGCTAATAAAGAAGATTTGCCAAAAGTTTGTCAATATTTACTTTATTGGAAAAAAATTGCTAGTAACAAAATATGTTATGAACGCCCAAAAGAAATAAAGAAACAATGAAACAGTATTTAGAAATACAAGGCCCTAATAAAGCACCAAGAGAAAATTGTATTGCTTTCTATAAATATGACGGAAGCAATATAAGGGCAGAATGGACTCGCAAAAAAGGATGGTTTAAATATGGTAGTAGAAAAGTCCTCATAGATAACACTCATCCTTTAGGAGATGCTATAAATGTATTTCTTAATACCTATGGAGATGAACTAGAAAAGATATTTAGAAAAGATAAACTTTTTAGAAACTGTCAAAACGTGACAGTATTTAGTGAATATTTTGGTCCAAATAGTTTTGCAGGACAACATGAAGAAGATGATCCTAAAGAAGTAGTTCTTTTCGATGTTAGTATTCATAAAAAAGGCATAATGTCTCCCAAAGATTTTATAAAGATATTTGGACATTTAAAAATACCAGAAATTATTTATCAAGGTAATTTTAATGAAAGTTTTATCCAAGATGTAAAAGATGGTAAGTATCCTGTCGAAGAAGGAATAGTAGCAAAAGGATTATTACCTCATGGCAAACCACCTCATAATCTTTGGATGGCAAAAATTAAAACTAGAAAGTGGATAGAAAAGCTCAAAGCAGAGGCATTGAAATGTCCTGAAAAATTTAAAAATGAATTAATAGAAAATGTATTGGAGCAAATGTAATGGATAAGCAAAATATGGAGCAAATAAGTAGTGTTGAAAGTTATGGTGGCGGTGGAAGCTTTAAAGGAACTATTGAAATAGAGTTTGATAAGTTCAATGCCTTACCAGAAAAGACTCGAAGTCATATTGGTTATAGAGGATCTGACTTTTTACAGAGCCTTAGAGAAATGATTGCTATGGAATGGGCTAAAGAAAATGAAGTTGACAAACGTAAAGAACATGTGGTAGAATTGACCGAGTTGTTTAAATCGGCAGGATTTGAAACTATCCACGTTGAAACGATAGAGAGTGGATATTGTAAAGAGTCTTGTTGTTATAAATTCCCTTGGATTATTGTTACTACTCCAAAAGGACGTATTAAACTTGGATGGAGAAAAAGAGTAATGAATCTTGACTGGTCAGAATCAGATATAACAGCTATGGGAGAAATCTTATTTAAAGACGAAAAAACTACAACAGGTGAAAAGTATATACACTGTTGGAGTAAAGAAAAAGCTGTTGAATATTTGAAGAAACTTAACTCAGAAGGATAAATAAAATGGATAAGGATATGGCAAATGCCAAAACAGGTTTTACTCCTGTAAATGTAACAGGACTTGACCTTTCTATACGCAGAGGGAAAAAACTAATGGAAGGTGGATGTAATGTTTGCACAGATAGAGATAGATATAAAATAGTAAATGTTATAGAAATGCGTTCTTTATCTTTTCGTCTTTGTGATAAATGTAAAAAAGAATTAAAGAAACTATTATAAGGAAGAATACCATGAAACAAATACTAATTACAGGAGGGCCAGTTCATGCTTATCTTGATGATGTAAAAATTATCACCAATAGGTTTAAAGGTGGACTGATGGCAGATCTCGTAGGGAAATTTGTTAAACATAGTGAGATGGAATTAGAAGAAGATAAAAGAATTAGAGTCATTTATCTTTGTTCTAAGACTTCCCAACAGCCATGGTGGGAGGAAATGCTTGGTGGAGAAAAAACTCCATATTGTAAGGTAGTTCATCATAATGGTATTAATGATTATATGAAGCAAGTTTTAGAGATATCTAAACTTGTTGATGCTGTTGTCCTTGGTGCTGCCGTGGCTAATCTTATCCCAAAAAATAAAATAAATGGCAAATTCCCAAGTCATGATTATAAACCAGGAGATACTATTCCTATTGATTTCACTATTGCTCCAAGAGTTATAGATGAAATTAAAAGAGCAAATCCTAAAACCCATTTGTTTGGATTTAAACTTCTTTCAGGAGTTGATTATTATGAACTGGTAAGAGCTGCCTACGGAGTTCTTCTTGAATCTAAAGCAGTAACAGTTTTTGCTAATGATGCTAAAGACTTAATGCAAAAATATGCTATTACTAAAGAAAGAGGAGTTCATCCCATAACTAACGATGAAGTGATGCAGTGGATTCTTGATAGGGTACAAGAAAACTATTACAAAACTAGTACAGCAAAAACAGGGAAAATAGATGAAAAGATGAAAGAAGGACAAGATTTGCTCTGTCAAATTCTTACTCATCATAGAAATTCTTTTGTTAAAACAGATGAAGGATATATTTTTGGTTCAGGAGCATTATGGGTACAAGATCGAGGACTTGTAACAACTGCAAGAGGCAAAAATGAAATAAAAGATTTCGCTTTTGTTAATGATGTATCTCATGGATTAAGAGAAGTTCGTTGCTCCACAACTAAAAAAGCTTCTTTAAATGCTCCTTTGTTCTATTATATTTTTACAAATTATTCTAGTGTAAAATATATTTTACATTTTCATCATCAAAGAGAAGATTTAGTTACTTTGCCCTATGCTACTCCTGGGACAGATAAAGATAGCGTAAGAACAGAAGCACAAACTAATCCTTCTTTTAATATAAAAGGACATGGTTGTATCCTAAGCTATAATAAAGATGGAGAACTTATAAAATGACGATGAAAGAAAAATTTGCTCAAGCATATGAATACTTAAATAGTAAAGAATTAACTGCTAAAGATTTTGATGGAGTAACAACTATTCATCATTCAGATATGTCTGTATTTACATTTAGCTGGTCTATCTGTGAAGAAAAAGGAGAATTTATATATGTATGGTCAGAACATAATGGCTATCATCTATGGCATAATGAAGATATTGAGAGAGTAAAATATGAAAAACAATTCCCTACCCCTAAAGAAGATTTATGGGATATGGTTAGAGAATTTATAACAGACAATGCTCTTTTATGGGACGATGAAATAGATAAATTATTTCCTCCAGAAGAATCAGAAAGATATACAAGTAATGAATTTATAAAAGATTGTTGTGAAAAAATAGGACTTTATAAAGAAAATAGAGAAGGAAAAACATAATGAAATATCCTGACTATAAAACCTATGAAGCAGTATATGCAAAATATATTAATGAAGAGAATCTCTTTAATATGATGGACTTAGCAGGAAGTTATAAAGGAAAAAGTTTTTTAGATATATGTTGTGGAAAAGGAGCTGCCACAATAGAAGCAACTAAAAGAGGAACATCTTTTAATTGTTTAATAGATCAAGAAAGTGATATGCTCCCTATAAGGTTACAAAGAGGAACTCTAAAAAGATACTATGTAAAAGAATCTGTAAATATTGCCTTACAAAGATGTAATAGTTTTGGTAGTAAATTTGATATTGCTTTCTGTAGGCAAGCAGTTAATTATTGGTTTAATCTTGAATCTATTAAAAATCTTGCAAAAGCAATGAACAAAGATGGAATATTTATTTTTAATACTTTTAATACTTGTCCATCTCCTCAACCAACTACAAAAGAATATTATTTATATAATACTAAATTTATGGAAATTAGTTATTTAGTAAAAAAAGATATAATTCAACATGTTCAAATAAGAGAAGGACATCCTCCGCATTTGACTGAATTTCGATGGTTATCAGAAGAATATATTAAGAAATGCCTTGACAAATGGTTTAAAATAGAGATAATTAGAAAAGATAAGACTGATTTGTATAAATGTGTAAGAAAATCCAGACAGAAGGTTTTTTATAGGAAATAACTGGATAGTTAATATATGGAGAAAATAATGAATTTTACCAGAAGACATAAGGGTAATGAAAAAGGATGGATTGAATATGATCCAGATAAGCTCGATGCTATTTATGATGATAATGAAGGAGTAGTTTTCGTATGTAAAGATGTTGATTATGGTGGAATTAAAATATTCGCAGGATTTAGAGGAGTAAGAAAACATAATAAAGGACGATATAGTGTTGACTATTTTTCTTATGATGATCCATGTTATTTTAGAAATCCTGGAATTAGAAGTCCTAAAGTGTTTAAGAAATTATATGGTGGTAGGGTTCCTAGAAAAGGTTCTTTATGGAAACTTACTCCAATAGGTAAAAATATTCCAAGAGATAACAAATTTAAATGGGAAAGAGTAGATCATTTATTAAATAAAGGTAATCTTGTAGTAGTAACTTTTAAGAATAATCCTCCGAGAGTAGAAAGAGATAAAATAAAATAATTACTAATAAAGAGAAAGAAAATGGGACTAAATATTCAAGAAAAAATAAAAAGAATTAAGAAATGGCAAAAGTCAGGGTTTGTCCATGAATTAACTTGTGGAGGAGATAACTGTAATAAAATCTTAGTTCATGGATTCTGTGATTGTGATAAGGAAGATACAAAAGGACATCTTGTTTTAGAATGTCCTAAATGTGATTATGTTCAACATTATATTCCAGAAGCAATTTTTAATATAGATTATAAACAATTTGATGATGTTAAAAAAATGATGGATAAAGCAAGAAAAAAGAAAGGGATAAAAAATGAATAATTTAGGAACACAATCATTTATATCAGAACTTCTATTAGAATTTGCTAATCCTAGAGCAGATATACGAGATCTTCAAAAAATGATTTTTATTGCCGAAGATACTGGTTTTAGTATAGAAGAAAGTAAAATTATCGCTCCATTACTTTTGGACTTTGCTAAAAAATATAGAGATACTGATCCTCTAAATGAGCCTGCGGTATATTCAGCAATACGAACAGGAGCTTCTATGCTTACTCTTGATCGTGTTAATGATTTAATTCCCTTATTAGAATCAAAACATATTATTAATACTACTTTAGTAACTATTAAAATGATAGGAAGAATTTTTGAAGCACAACCTCCAAAAAGAATAAATGAATATAAAAATCTATCAGAAAAAATATATGATATTATAAATATATATATAAATATAGATAATTTAGATCCTAACAAAGAAGCCACTATCCAATTAGGTGTAAAGGCTTTGGCAGCTATGGGAAGTAATAGTGTGCAAGGAGTTCTTATAGATATTCAAAAGAAAAAAAAACCATGGTTTATTAAATATTGTCTTCGTAATCTTAATAGATTAAGACATGTTTGGGAAAGAAATGCTCAAAACAATAACGAAATAGAACCTCTAAAACCTCTAAAATTATTAAACGAAAGTATTTATTATTTAGCAGAAAAAACTAAAGAAAGGGAAAGCTGAAATGAATAAAATAAATAAAATACCTTACGAATCGATGCAGTATATAATAAAATATATGAATAGAAGATACACGAATGAAAATACTCAAAAAGCTCTAAGCAAAGAAATAGAAAGACTTATGGCAGAAGCAGGACTAACAAAAGAAGAACAAGAAGAATGCTTGGATTTTTACCGAAAAAAAGAAAATAGGACATATGATAAGGATGGCGAAGTAACATGGTTTAGACCTTTTGGAGAAAAAGACAAAATGGATACCCAACAAGAAATAAACAAAATTGCACAGTGGATGAAAGAGTATAATAATCATGTATCTAAAACTACAGGTTTTGTAGTAGGGCTGTCAGGAGGAATTGATAGTGCTGTTATTGCTTGCTTAGCAGTTAAAGCAGTTGGCAAAGAAAATGTAATTGGAGTTATGATGCCTTGCGATTCAATGCAAAATACAGTTGAAGATGCAAAAGCATTGGCAAAAAATCTGGGAATTAAAAATGTAATGATGGGATTATATCCTACATTTGAACAATTAACAAATGATTTGACTACTAAAGCAATACCAGATTGCTCAAACGAATATCCTAATCTTAATTTATCAGATAGAGCAAATGGCAATATTAAAGCTCGTTTACGTATGGTCTCATTATATGCTATTGCAGAAGCAAATAATTACCTTGTAGCAGGGACTGGGAACAAATCAGAATTAGAGGTTGGTTATTGCACCAAGTATGGAGATGGTGGTGTAGATATAGAACCAATCGGGAATTATTACAAAACTCAAGTTTATAAGATGGCAGAATTAATGCCAGAAATTCCTGAAAATGTGATAACAAAAGCACCGAGTGCCGATTTATGGGAAGGACAAACAGATGAAGAAGAATTGGGCATGACCTATAAAGAACTTGATAAAATATTGTCGTATTCTTTACATCCTCATAGTGGAGATTATGATAGTCTCCTTAAAGAGCAAGGGATTTTAGAAAAAAAATTCAATAAAGTTAAATTTATGAGGATGAAAGCAGAACATAAAAATAATCCTCCTCCAAGATATATCCGCTATAAACTATGAATAAAAAACAAATATTTTGCTTATGGGTAGGAATAATTGTCTTTGTTTGTATAGGATCGTTTTTGCCTTATTTGAGACATCGAAACAGAAGCACACCTCGAAAAGTAGATGTTAGCAAATTATTAGTAAGGTGGTCTATGACTACTGTTGTTACAGGTGGTCTAATATATACATTTAAAAATAAGAAAAGAGATTAAAAACTAACTACTTTTATTTAAATAAATTTTTTCACACATTTTTATAAAAACATCTTCAGGAAATTTATTTTTCATAACATTAACTATAGAGCAAACAAATTGTGTATTTTCCACGACATATGACTTAGAAGAATCTATTCTATCTATAGATATACGATATGGAGAATTAGTAAATAATTCCATTTGGACTCCAGATAAAGCACACATCCCTTTTTGTTTTTCATATATTTTGACTAAATCTTTTTTTATTATAGACCATTCTTTTTTTCTTCTTTTTGCACTACTTTTCCACGATGCAAAATTACTTCCTGTGAAATAAGATGTTCCTGTGTAATTAATAGTTTTCCCACCATTTTTTTGTATAATTATATTTATTGAGCAATGAGGGCACATCCATTTTACTCTGTCATATTTATATATTTTCCGAGTAATTATTTTCCCGCAATTTTTACATTCAGAAGTAATAGTTTTTGGCTTGCGGCTTTTTTTAGTGCAATCAATACACCAAGAATGAAGTCCGCCTATTCCTTCTTTTTGTTTCCAAAATTTTTGAACATCCTTTTCTATTTTACATTTCGAACATTTTTTATTTTTTATCTGTTTATCTAAAGGTAATACCTTTTTTGCGTCCCATTGACATCTTTGACAGCAGTATTTACGACAATTCGCTTTTGCTTGAAATTCTTTTTTACATTGAGGACAAGTTTTAATAATCATTTCACTATCTCCATAAAAAAAGAGCAAAAACCTGATTCTTAAATCCGACTAAAAGAAAAAGATAATGCTCTTTATTTTATTAATTATTAAGATGTTTTAAAGTCGGATTTAAACATCTAATAATTATATATTCTATGTTTTGTTTATTATCCCTTTTTATTTATTCAAGAATTTTAGCTATTTTTATTAACCATTCTTTAGTCTTATTATCGTATCCGAAACGAGTTTGGTTAATTTCTATAGATTTAAATATATTTCCTGTTGAGTGCCTTTTTGTTGCGGCTTGCCAATCTGCAATCATCTCTAATTTATCTATTTCTGTCATACTATGTATGCCATGTTTATGATACTCAGGATGATGTTTATTTTTCTTATAATGATGTTTAACGGCTGGTTGAATATCTTCTAGCATTTTTTTATATTCTTCTGTTCCATAGGTAGAATCTTTAAGATCAAAAATAACTCTTGCAAAATATTTTGCCTCATTCCATTTATATTTACTTAGATCATGAGATAGCCCTCTTCTATATAAATGCCAAGGACGCTCAAGAGTTGTGTTATTTATAATTATAACTATATTTCTTAAAACTCTTATTTTATGAATAGTAATTTGGATTTGTGTCCAAATATAACCTGCTATAAATTTAACCATTTTTATTTACTTTAGAATAACTCCAAAGATTAGACATTTTGCTTTTTTCTTTTTGAACCAATGCCATAGTATTTTTGCTTTGTAGTCCATCCATTATCCCAGTTTCTCCTATTCCTCCAAATAATTTTTTTCTATCTTCATTAGAGAGATTTTCTTGGGCAACTTCAACTGTATCAACAACTTCTTTGAATGCTCTTTTTCGAACAATTATATTATAAACAACCAAACCTACCAAAGATAATAAAATAACTCCACCAGCAATTGCCACATATACAAAATAAGTTTCTACAAATATAGCAATAGACATTACTACTATACATACAACAGAAAGAGTTAGGATGAATTTGCTGCTATATAAAAAACCAAATACTCCTAATACTCCTGCTCCAACTGCACAACCAACAATTAACCATTTCATTAAATTATGTAATGCAGAATCTCTTTCTTCTTCTGCTTCCCTTTTAGCAATAAGGGCAGAATCTCTTTCTTCTGTTATTTTATCTAAAGTTTTTTCTGTAGTTTCTATTTTTAATTCTGCATTTTCTAAAAGACTTGTGGCAGAAGCAAGTTCGGCAGTTGCTGTATTTATTTTTGTAGTATCTTCTATAATATTATCAGAACTCTTTTTAATGCTATCTAGGTGAGGAACAACATTAGATTTAGCATCTTCTGGTATTTTGCTTTGAGCTTCATTTGTTTCTTTATTAATACTATTTGCTTCTTTTGCTATATCTCCTGTTGCTTTTTCAATAACAGTAGAACTATCTTCAATGATTTTTTGAGATTTAACGATATCTTCTTTGGTATTAAATTCAGGATTTTGAGAAGGGTGTTTTTCAGGACAGAACCATCCTAAATTATCACACATCATAGTACAACTGCTGCATAATAAGGTAACAATAAATACTAAGATAAATAATTTAGTTTTCATTTTCATTTTCCTCTCCTTTATTATCTATAAAGACATTAATATTAGGATCTTTATCTATCCCATTTAAGTATTCTATAATTGACCATGTAAATCCTGCACAAATTGCTCCGCTAAATGGCCAAAAGAAATAGGGCACTCCTACAGACCAGGCAATAAAAGAAACAACAAGATCAGCTATTAAAGTAACCCAGAAGGATGTACAGGTTGTGCAATATAGCATTTGAGGGGCTTTAGGATGGATTTTTCTTAGAATAAGTTGTAATATTATTCTATATCTCTTGATAGGGAAGTCTTTGCCCTTTTCGACTAATAGGACGGCCATACCATATCCTAGTAATATTGATATAACTATACAAATTAAAAAATCAAACATATTATGCTCTTTCTTTTTTATTATCGACATATTAGCAGGATATTATATTTTTTTGTCGAAATAAGAAAGCTATGAATTGGTATAAACAAGCACAAGTAAGTAAAAAGCTTATTAAGAATATTGAGAAAAAGAAACAAATCTCTCTTCAAAAGGGCTGGACCCAAGAAGAAGTAAATTGGGCTGCAAATATTACAACAAAACTTAATGGTCCTTCTTATTTTCAATGGCTATTAGAACAAGCCCGAAATGGTAGTGCAAATATACAAACAGGCGAAGATGATAAAAAAATATTTGAAGCATTACAAAAATTCGATGAACTCAAAAATAAACAACTTATTTCAGAAGATATTAATAAACTTAAAACATTTTCTGATTTATACGGTGTAGTTAGTAAATTTTTACAACAACAATCTCAAAATCGTATGCAAGATATTGGATCAATGGAAGGAGCAGATCTTCTTTATGATGAAAATAATATATCTATTATTAAAGTAACAAGTCCTGCAGCAGGTAAAGAATTGTTTGAAGATTCGGGATGGTGTGTAAATGACCCTGATACTTTTAGTAGCTATGGACCTCCTTTTTACTTATTTAGAAAATATAATAACAACTATGCTCTATATCATTCGCAATATGGAGATTTTAAAAATGTAGCAGATAAACCAATGGGAATGAGAGAAACAGTTCCCCTATTACCTGCTTGGAACTTTTTATTTGAAACAGGGGTTGTACAGCAAGAGGATTTATGGAAGGGAGATATCAGTGTTATTCCTGATATTATACAGCAGAAAAAAACAATAAATAAACTTTGTAGTATTGGAGATATGCAAGCATTAGATAATGTTATAAGTAGTAATTTGGAATATTCTAATCTTATTGATAAATTTAATTTAACACCTGAAATATTTAATTTAGTAAAAAGGAATTTTTTAGAAGCACGAGATCAACATACAAATGCTGAAGAAATTAATGATTTTTATAACAGTGTTCCTCCTTATTTAGATCAAGCAGGAATTCTACCAACAGATATGCAAAAATCACAAATTGAACACAATATGGGTATTAATATGGATAGAGATACATTTGGTAGACTTGAAGAAGGGACTTTAGATATTAGGGGTTCATCTATTATCGATCAATTAGATAATATAAATAGTTTATATAGAAAGTTGCATAAATCATTAAAAACAGATAAAGCAAAAAGACAAGCTGTTTATTGGAATAAAAAAATAATACCAGATAATCCTGACGCTATTAGACAATGGGTATTTATGCCTGAAGAATTAAGACGAGAATCTCTTCCAGAAGCACAAAAAGGAGCAGCAATGCAAATACGCCGTAACCCTGAAAAATATTATTCATCTGAACAACGAAAAGGTATTCCAAAAGAATTAATAACAGAAGAACTTCAGAATGCTTCTTACAAGGGATTTTTATATCGAATTCAAAAAGAACCCTATACGGTATGGGAAAAACAAGATCTTCCTACAGAATTTCGTACTGATGAATTTGAGAATGTTCTTGATGAAGCTCGTATTAGAAATAATCCTACCTACCATAATTTATCTGCATGGAACGATATTGGTGAAATATTTAAAACGAAAGAACTATGGAATAAATTTTATCTTCTAATGTTAGATCAAGTTAAAAATAGTTATAGTGATCAAATTATCGAGAAGATCCCAGAAGAATTTAAAACAGAAGAACTGATGGCTGTTTTTAATAAAACGTTTCCTTCATACTCAGAACAGATATCCGAGGTTATGCCGCTACAACCAAATCTACAAGAACAAGGAATACAAGCAAAACATGTAATGAATTGGTATAAAAAAGCACAATTAGGAGATAGATTAGGACAATGTTATGTATTATCTGGAAGATATGTAATGGATAATCAGAATGCTATTTTAGTTCATGGTTCAATAAATGGTAGAAGATTTACAGGTAAAGATTTTGATAATCCTCATGCTTGGGTAGAAGAGGGCAATGAAGTATATGACCCTGTATGGGATCAAAGACTTCCTAAAGAAGCATATTATGGCATAATGAATGCTAAAAGTATAAAACAATACAATTATGAAGAGATGGCTAAACTAATGCTTAGAAATGAAAATTGGGGACCGTGGTAATGAGTTGGTACAAACAAACGCAAACTGAAAATGATTTTAACACTATAAAAGATTTTATTAAAACATTTCCTTACGAAAGAGCTGGTGAAATATCTTTTACAAATGGACAATGCGGAGAAGGGGTATATGCTTATCCATCTCAAAATGTATCTATGAAAGAATATTATTCCAAAGATGGGCAAAATATCTATCTAATACGTCCTCATCCAGATGCTATTATATTAAATTTAACAACGGGAAAAGCAAAAAATGATATTATTTTTATAGGTAAAAAAAGAGGGTATAAAACGACTGATTCTAATTATCACAAAGAGTTATGGGCTATTAAAGAATATCTTTATGATAAACATTATGATGCTTATTTACTACCTCATGCAGGATATGGCATTCCCAGCGGATCTCAATTAATTATTACAAATATAGATAAATTTGATTTTGTCTCTAAAAACCAAATTTTAGAGGAACCTAATGAATTGGTATAAAAAAACATTGACAAGTGATTGTAAAAATGATAAGATTGCTCAAATGGAAAATAAAGAACTTATTATAATGAGAGGCCTTTCTGGTTCGGGAAAAAGTACATTAGCAAAAGAACTTGCAGGAGAAACAGGGGTTCAATATGCTGCTGATGATTATTTCATGGATGCTCAGGGAAAGTATAACTGGTCAAGTGATCAAATCGGTGCTGCTCACCAATGGAATAGAGAGCGTATTAAAAAAGCCATAGATGAAGGAATTTCACCTGTCATTTTAGACAATACTAATATTAGCAAATGGGAATTAAGGCAAACAAAACCTATTGTGGAATATGCTGAAAGTCAGGGATATAATGTTAGGATAGAAGAAACTAAAACTCCATGGGCTTTTGATGCAGAGGAATTAGTAAAAAGAAATTCTCACGGTGTTGATATGGACACTATTCAAAGACAACTCAAGAAATGGTATCCTAACCCAACAGTAGAGGATATTAAAAATAATTTTCAACCTCCAGAAGTGATTTAAACAATTGTAGGGTTAAATTTTTATTGCTTTAGAAATTATTTCTCTTACTTTAATCTCTTCCATCTTATACCAACCAGTCGGCATGTCTCCAAAACATTTATCCATGTAATTAGAATAGTGATTATACCAACTTTTTCTTATATACTCTGAAGATTTGTTTATATTTTTTCTACTTAATCCAGTAATATTTTCAGAATGTTTTTCTGCTTCTTTATTAATATCTTCGGATTCTTTTTCGTTAATAGATACAGGCCCCCAATGAACTAACTTTCTATCAGATGATATAGCCCAACAATCTATATTATATTTTGTAAGATTTAAGAATTTCTTACTAAATTTTACTGCAAAAGGATCGTATCCTTGATTTTCTAAATAATTATCAGAAGAAATTTCTTTTATAATCTTATTGTCAATAGCAACCAAATCTCCAGAATGAAATTTTGTTTTTGCTAAAATATCGATATCTCTGACCCTATAATTGAGTTTATCTATATTCTTAGCATAAGATCCCCATACATATAAGGATTTAATTCCTTCTGTATGTTTAAAGTTTTTTAAAACTTCTGAAATATATGGTTTTATATCTTTAACTTTTGGCATGCATTTTTCGTACCAAGAACTCAATATAAAAATCTCCGTTAACTTATCTTATGCTTATTATTCGACTAATTTTATAATTATCCTTTATAAGTTAAGAATAAATTATAAAATTTCCGATACAAAGAAAGATAATTATATAAATAGAAGGATAAAATGAAAAAGAAAATATATAAATTTATAGACAAGTATGATAAGTATGTTCCCATATTAGCAAAAGAAATAGTAGAAATCTTTAAAACAGATGCCAATAATGAAAATGTAGAATATAGTTATACAATCGATGGTGAAAATAAGAAAATGAAAGGAGATGAAGCTAATACTTATTTCGTTTTTGATACTAATGGAGGGACTTCTCTTCATAAGTTTAAGCAATCTCTTTTTAATAAAGATTTAAAAAACATAGAAGAAGGAAGTGAAGAAGAAAATAAATTAATGGAAGATGTAAGAAATTTTCTTTTCAAAGTTTGTCAAGAAATAACTCATAATTATA
>SDBT01002021.1_pt1 | contig 36366 bp, 54 predicted proteins | sample 2277101 | NCBI WGS metagenome assembly SDBT01 (sample SAMN10404973, study PRJNA504765) | marine sediment metagenome | isolation source: marine sediment core GS10_PC15, 103 cmbsf | place: Arctic Ocean: Southern Knipovich Ridge | collected 2010 | reverse complement strand
GCTGGCTATCTTCTCTAAATTGTGTCAACTGATCTCGCATCAAAGTGACACCCGTAGTTTCGTTCACTGGTGCCGCTGGTGACATTTGATTCTCCATAGTATGCTACTCACAATCAGCTACCCCTCGGGTGGTTGGTTCACGTCGGGGGTGATTACGGTCACGCCCCGGCTTTACAAAAAGAATATTCACTTTATCCCAAAAATATCACAAATAATGAGCGTCGGCTTACCGCTCCAGCACAAGAATAATCGTTCGATCCGCCGCCTGACCCACGCTTGACGCAAGTTTGATGAACCGTGTCCAACTGAACGTGTCAGAAATCGGCAACATAACGTATTTATCAGCAACCACCGTCACCGTATACGTCACCCCATTCACATTGGTTAGAGGGTTATACGTGATATCATCAATCGACACCTCAAATGAAATATCCGCAGCCGTCCACGTACCCGGCATAATCAACGCCTTGAGCTTGTAATCTCTGAGGTCAATCCCCTCGGTGAGGTCATCATCCGCACTCTGCACAAATAAAACGTCAATTTGCGCTTGGTGGGTTGCGGCATCCAGTGGCTTAATTTCTGTATAAGTTGCCATATGTCCCTCTATTTATCTTCTTTAACTTGCAATGTAATCTCGTCTTTTGTCTTCTCATGCTGGAAACGCATCCAACTCAGGCAATGCACGTTGGCTATCCACAATCGATATTATCACCCGGATAATGGTGCCCCGCGATAGTCCAACAAGTTCAGATTCAATGTCCTCAACCCGAACACCTAACTTGCTAGCAATGTCATCCGCCGTAATGCCTTGAACGCCCAAATAAGTCACAATAGCACGTAACTCAGTCAATGTAATCGTCTTTTCTTTCTCGACTGATTCACCACGCACATCCTTGGAGATAACCAGATAGTCTGGATCACTGTCATATTTGTCCGCCTGATCTTCATCTACCTCAACTTGACACACCACCACGCCGCTATCGCCACGCACATAACTCATATGCTCACCAACCACATGGTCATCAAAAATTCGAGGTCTAAATGGATTACTCCCCGGTGTTCCATCACCAATCATATCGGACACTACAATAATTTGAGTACGTTCAACAATTTCAATTTCATCAGGATCCATCGTTAAACTCCAAACGTATCATAGGCAGTCACTGTCACAACACCATCACCTGTATCAGTCACGATAGTCTCTTCAGTCAATCCAACCGAACTGGTATTCGTGATAATATTCGTGATACCACCATTCTCATACACGGTAATCTGTGTATCGCTCAACACCAATCGCAACAAATCGCCATCGTTAAACGTGCCGCCTGTACCTAATGAGGTTTCAACTCCGCCATCAAGTTCATACAACGTCGCCACGCCCGTATCAAACGCAATCGACACACGAATATTGTTATTCGCATCAACATACCGCGCATAAAACTCATATGTGCCAGATGATGGAAGTGTGGTCAATCGGTAATACAAATCCATATCAGGATAGCCAGCTTCGGCACTCACCGAATCATTGCTGATGTCTTCTGTATAAACGACTTTAGACGCGAGAACGCCTGTGTAGGTGACTTCTTGAGCCACAACACTAGCTATGGTTACATCGCCAGCACCATCACGACCAATTAAAAATATGGCTACATCGACCAAAATATTTGTATATGTGAAGGTTTGTACATTATCCAGTTTTTGTGCTTGTTCAATAGACCCAAATTGTACTTTTAATCGACCACTACCTACGGCAGAAATAACAATCTTAATGTCATAGATTTTACCTGCCTCTAAGATTGCATCTTGTCGAATATTTACCGCAGTGCCATCACTAATCATTTGAAGATGACCGCTAGGATTTTCTGTAACCTTACTTGTTGCATCACCTACTTCTGTAGTATTCCATCCATCAGGCTGGTCATTTGGCGCAACCCCCGTCCAATCTACAAAGTCGCCATTCGTCACCAAATCCGCACCCAACGTCCGACCCATCAACTGATCGTACATTCTCTGCCCATCGTCTTCAACGAGGGCTTTGTTGTAGAAGGATACTAAACCGATGAATGTGCCTGCTAGAATTGGGTCTGCTCCGGTATAATATGCTCCAATTGCTATATCTGTAAATGTAGCGTCCATTGCACCAACTGCTGAACCTGAATTTATTTCAACACCACCTGAATGAAAACAAATTATGGTTAAATCTGCACCGTCAACAACAGCCTGAACCATAATTAATTCGTTTTCAGGTATAATATTTGTTAATGGTATTGTTTTTGTCGAACCTGAACGAGTATGGGATAATAATAGGCTATTTGAACCAATATGTGCCAAGTTTAATTGCTTACTTGAAGTCTCAAACGCACTGAATATATTTTCATTGGAAGTGTGTGTTTTAAGTATACCAATCCAAATATACGTTAGCAGGTTACTATCCAACCCAACCGCAATCGGCACAATCACACGTCGCGTCCCATCCCCTTTTAAGCTCTTCCGCTCAGGTGGATGCTCACTAAATTCACTGTCCGGCGTAATCGTGCCATGATTGCCACCACCAGCGACATCTATGAGTGTTGTGCCGACTGATTCAGACGGCGCATACAACGCAATCGCACCAGCGTCAAACAGCACATCATAATATTTTTGCACATGTAGCGCAGCAACCTCGAACGGACTTAATAAGCTCATACATGCCCCACAGCAAAACAATAATATTCACTTTAACTTAACTTTACCACAACTAGCCAGTTCTCATTCCGCAATAATTACAACAACATTACAAGCTACGCAACCGCATAACCCAATGATGCCGAAACCTGCCGAATCCCTTCAGCCCCCTCAATATTGATATCAATATCCGCACACACCAGCGAAGCCGATTTTAAGATATCAACCACATCAAACCGAGTATACGCCCCTTGAAACTTAATAGACAACATCCGCGCAATTTCAACCAGCATATCATCCCCACGCAATACACTTTCTGTCATATAATATTGTTCCTGTCGCATAGCCTCACGCTCAATAGTTGTCAAATAATTCCGATACGTCCGTTGACGACTCGCGCCCGCCATAGCAAACTGTTGCTTGCCATACACCTGATTGATAATCGACCAAAACACCTCACGTTCCAGATCAGACGTGTCCGCCATCGCATACGGGGCGATATAATCACGCACCACGTCAAATAACACATTCCGATTCTTCTGCACCGCCACAATCACATGACTCATTGACAATTCCTTCAACATAGATCAATATGAACATAGTGTAACATATTAACTAGAGTATAGGCGAATTAATGAAGAAGAAAAAAAAAGAAAAATACCCCACAAAATGGGGTCTCGGAGAATGGCTCGGTTGCCTCTGGGTTATCCTACTCATATTATTTGTAATCACCGACGGCTTCGGCATCCCATATTAAACTTACCCCCACACAAGCAACCTTATCCCCAACCATCGTAGGGACTGGGCCTGCCCTGTCCGCTAACCACCCACCTCCACCCCAAAACAAAAAAAGAGCAACCAAAGCCACTCTTCACGGGAGGTAAAACATATAAAAATCTAATCAACGTTGATACCGTTTAGGGATACGCGCAAAGGTCTCCCCCTGCGCGCACTCAAAAACCAGACGAATGACCCAATTAGCCTGAAGAGTCATTCAACATTATTATACACCAACCCACAAAACCCCACTCTTACCCACACCAGCAACCACATATCCCCACTCTTACCCACACCCCATTTTTGGGGTTCTCTGTGCCCTCTGTGCCTCTGTGGTGATCTGCCCTTTGCTTTTCCGCACACCGCAGGAATATTTTGCGGAATATTTCCGACCACGTCCGCGTATCGCAATGATAACAACACGTCCACCACTCCCAACATAATTTCGACCACTTTGTTGACATCACATATTCATAATTTCGGCATCATCTGCCAACCGATCTATACCCCATTTTTGGGGGTTCTGCCTATCCGCCCTCAATCTAAATCAACATATTCAGTAATTAACGTCTTTTTCAAATTCGGCGGATTCCCAATATACGCCATCGTAATCGCCGCACTCGCATGACGTAACCCAGCTTGAATATCAATAATGCTCATGCCCTTCTTAAACGCCAGTGACGCAAATGTCCGTCGCAGATCATGAGCCGACAGAATAATTTTATTGTTGAATACAATTGCCGATACCCGTTTGATGATGTTCCGAATACCGCCCTTGCTCAATCCCTTCTCAGCATTATACATCTCATTCCCCAACTCTGGATGACCGCCACCCTTCCGCATTGGCTGAAAAATGGGGTTCGTATCCAAAATCCGCCGGTCATCATCTTCATCCAGTGGGGCATTATACATCTCAACATAATCCAAAATCGACCGCCGACACGACTTAGAAATCGAAACGGCATCAAAGTTCATGCGCTTGCCCCGTACCGTAATCGTATAAACGCCACTCACCTTCCCCAGCGACTCCAGCGTAATCCGTTGCAACTCAGCCACCCGTAACCCCGTCTCAAAACCAATGCGAAAAATCAGATAATCCCTCATGGAAACAATCGTATCCCGTTCAAACGAATCCAACACCTTCTTGACTTTTCGTTTGGTCAGCCGATTGCCAAAATTCCACAACGCGCCCACATTACTTTTTTCACCAACCGGGTTACCAACATCCATCGCAATCCTGATCTGATCCTTCCAGCCATAAAAACTAAGCTGCATATCACGCTTGAAGGCCTTCGTTTCTTCCGAGTCCATGGGGTTGATTTGCAATTTATGCGGTATCGGCTGGTTAACTAGATTTTGCAGGAATATCCGCACTGGAGCAAGATAACTACTGGCTACCGTTGACGCTGATACGCCATGATGCACTGTTCGCAGATCAGGACTGCCATCTTTAGGCGGTGAGCCTTGATACCAAACCTTTTCCTTCAGTAGATGCACAACAAATTCATTCAACAACGATACATCTGGCAAGCGCATCTCATACCCACCTGCCCATTTAATGAAATATTGTGCGCCGCGCGTGTAGGACTCACGAGTGTATTGCTCAGGTGTATCGTCCGATAGTTGCTTCCCGATGTGCGTCAAAAGTCCCTTCCACGCCACATCTAAATCAAGAAACTGCGACCACGTTGTGTCATTATGGAACTCTTGTGCTATACTTTTAGATATTATTGCGAGTTGGTTCATTTTCGGTGTGATCCTCTCGTAAGCATAATATTAGTTGTGCGGGGCAAATTACCCCAAACTTCCAAAACGCCCCTGTCTCAGCAGGGGTTTTTTGCTTTACTTTGAATCTTCTTTCCATGCTTTACGCCACATTTTCAAAAGAGCTACACGATCCTGTAGGTCTTTCATCCAATGTTCATCGTCAAATTCGTCATGTTCTGCTATTCTATACAAGTCTCTGTAAGCCTCAACTAAGTCTGATTTTGAGATTTTGGCATACATTGCCTCATGTTTATTTGATATATCTGGTGAACGTTTTATGCTACCCATATTTCTCAAATCTCCCTCACTCCCCATCCCACCCCAGCGAAATTGCCGAGCGACTTGGGATGTCTATACATCCCAATAGTAGTTCATTATCTACTATATGTCAAGTGTATTTATGAGTTGAATATTAGAAAATGTCGTACTGTATCGTAGCTATACTGCAACTATTCGTAATCATAAGGGTGGGTTACAGTACCCAATTTCTTGACAAATGATTAAAACATGTTTAGGCTTATACCAACTTTGTAATCGGAGGTGAAAACAAAATGGATAAAAAACAACATAGAGAAATCAAAAATAGGCTCTCTGTTTTAGCTGCTGAAAAAGGCTTGGCAGACAATCGACGATATACCCAGCGTCTCCTTGCATCTGAGACCGGTGTAAATAGGCAGACAATCGGCAACTACATGCGACAAACAATAGATAAATATGACAAACGGATAGTCTCTATCTTTTGTACCTACTTCGGAATAGAACCGAGCGAATTTTTCACTTGGGAAGAAACTAATTGCGAAGGCGACGGGGGCAGTGCCGATGTAAATGTTCCACTGCCCGCCACCGCCTAAAGCGTTGGACAATGGAACATGGAGGTATGGGGATTTCGCCCCAAATGCAAATAACACCTGAGCTAACCAACAATAATTAGCTCCAGTGCCTCTTAAAAACGCAATATGTGCGCCTTAAAAATTGAATAGCCCCTAGAGAAACTTATTTGTGACAAGTTCGGCTCAAAAAAGGTCATCAGGAGAACTACCCACTATGATTATACCGAGAATAACTTGTTCCCGGTACAGATTTTATCACACGAGAAGTTCCACATGAAGGCGACTATTTTAACCCGACTTTGGCATCTTTAGCACCGTCAACGATGGGGAAGTATCGGGTAATGCCAAAGATTTGAAAACTTGCTCCGCCCGATCCCAGTCTTTTGGGTAATAATGTAACGTGGTATCAGTCGATTCATGACCCATCACTGTGGCTGCTACCGGTAGCGGCACCTTTGCGTCACTCAATTGGTATCCCATTCGGTGTCTCAGAGTGTGGGGACCATACGAGCCAATGCCCGACTTTTTGCAAGCTAGGCGAAACAGTTGGGAGAGAGCACTCACTGTAATTGTGTCTCTCTCAGAAAACATAAGACCGGTCTTTTTGTCGCGTTCCAGCAACCAACGACGTAGAGCCTTTCTAGTCGAATCGCCAAAGCCCACCATTCGCAGTTTGTTGCCCTTCTCAGTGACCTTCGCCCGGCAATTCTCGAAATCAACATCAATAACTTTTAATGTTGCTACTCCACCAATACGGCAACCTGTATCAGCCAAAAATCGAATCAGTGCATCGTGCCGTGGCAACCATTTGGAATAATCTAATAGTTGCTTCAACTGGGCATCCGTCATCGCTTTAGAGCGTTCAATATTGGGCTTTAACCGAGGACGCTTCACATTTTTTACGGGGGACTTTTCGATGATGTCATTTGTAACCAAAAAGCTGAAAAAGGCTTTTATCAAAACGATATGTTTCAGGATAGTGGCTTGGGCATAGTTGCGATCATGTAGCGTGCTTATGTATTCAATCATCTCAGGAACACCCACTTTTTCAATTGGACGCTCAAGACTTATCCACGCACTCATCTGGGTTAGGCATGAACGATATGTTCTCCGAGATTCTAAGTTGGCGTGGGTCAACAAAAACAAATCAATTGCTTTTTTAAGATTCATCTGCATTACCTCCACAACGAAGTATAGCACAGGAGAAATATTTGAGAAAACCAAACAACAGCACACTATTTTATCGACCACATAAACCAACGAATGGAGCACGATAATGTCAGAACAACAAAAAAGTTTTGTTAAAGACACATGGGACACTGACGACACGGTAATGGTTGGAGGTCTCCAAGGCACGATCAAATTATTTCATACGCGGAAAGAAAAGGTACACATAGAATTTATCGACGCGGATGGTCGGTATAGAGTGTGGCACGATATATCCGAATTACCGCCCTACCCCACGGCTGATGAGAAGGATGTTTCTCAAGAGCAAACTTTTGAACCGGGGCATGTCCGTACATCACATGGTGGCAATGGCCCCTCGCTCGAAGTTGTAAAAGCGATGATGGATGACAGCTATCTATGCGAGGTGACATTTACAGGGGGGCGAACTCAGAGCGTGATAAAAACCGACGACGAAATCCAAGCATGGGGCAAACCCAAAACCCTGCCCAAAGACAAACAGAAAACCGTAAACTTGGCACCCCCCGAATCCGACAAACCTATCGGCGTTACGAGTCCCCCTCCCGATTCATTGAACCTATGGAAAGGAGCAAATCACCAGATGCAAAGAGACAATGCAACCGAAGATGAAATTTACTTTGAAGTGGGGCATAAGCGCGAAAAACCCGATGGGGCGAAGTTGACTGTGAAAGAACCGACGGTGAAAGGCAAATACAACTGCCACATCCATCCAGCAAAACGCGCGGGGGATATAGGTGGCGTATACACCGAAGAATTGACATGGCAAGCGATTCGGGATTGGGGCGACCCTCTGGTCGAGGCGAGTATTGACGAAAAAACCACCCTCCCACGTATCGATAGTGCAGGCAACCGTCACCCCGACGACAAAGAAGCTTCGAAGCCAGAAAAACAACCGGGGGTCATTTATAAAAAAGACGACACATGGGGTGATTTGGCAGGTACGAGCCTGACGATAACAGAAGTGCTCGATGATTGGAACTATATGTGTGTAATAACATTCGCCGATGGATCGGGACATGATCCTCACCCGAAAACATGGCAGGAGATTCGGGACTGGGTTCAGTCGATTGTTGATGATGAAAAAGAAGCCTCGACACCAGCCGTCGAACCGGTGCCGATCCCATTCGACACCGACACTGAAGATGACACACCACCCCCCATGCCGAAAAAGGAAATCGAACCCAAATTAGAAGTCATGACAGACCATTTTACTTTACGCGAGCGCAGAAAATTCCACCATGACAAGGCAAATGCCCAATTGCAAAAATGGATTGATGACGGCTGGACGTTGGAACACATCGAACACCAGACCCATGACGCTTACGACGGGTATGGGAGAAGATCCACCGAAACCGTCGTCTACTGGACACTCCTGCGAATCATCATTTTGTAGGGATGTGCAACGGCACGTCCGCGACAAGTGACATTGTGTAGGGGTAAATGAGGTCAAGATATGAATGATAAGAAATGTGCGATTTGCGAAGAATTGATGGACAGTGAGCATCCGGATTCAATTTATATCCGTAACCCAAAAACTTTCCGACTTGCTTGGCTGCATCGCTTCTGTTTTGACCAAGTGTTTGGAGACCTCATTCATCACGAAAGTTCTAAATCAATATATCTAAATCGCCAAGACGAATATTTAACACGGTTCGAATAGAGAGGAGTTTGATATGAAATGTTGCCCGCTATGCGGAGGAACTGGAACAGAAGTAGATGGGCTGATTGTGATCTACAAAGGCAAACTGACTTATGAAGTATTCAAAGCCTGTCAGCACGACCCCGGGGTATGTGCCAACTGGAGCGAATTCCGACAATTGAGTCCATATGACGCTGACGAACACTATCATGGTGGAGTCCGTAAAAAGAAAACGACCAAGAGACCGATACCCGTCGAAGAAAAATATACACTTCCAGAACTGATGGATAAGGTGTTCAAAGCACAAGATCGCCCGCGGATAAATAATAAACGCCTGCGACAGAAAATCGCGTCATTTGAAAGTTAAATTTTATTAAGAGGCTCATGCTATTTAGTGTGGGTTGGAGTGCTTGAGATAACGCAGTTACGCCATATCCCAAGCACTCCGAATTGGAACTTTAAGTATAGCATAGGAGATTTGAAATGAAAGTCATTACTTTATTAAACGAAAAAGGCGGCGTGGGCAAGACGACGCTGGCAACACATTTGGCATTCGGTTTGGCGGCACGGGGCAAGCGCGTGATGCTAATCGATACTGATCCACAAGGGCACGCAACCCTACAGAGTGGGTTAAAAAAAGCACCGCTGGTCTATGATTTGTTCGTGCGGAATGCCGAATTCAAAGCTACAGCTAAAGGCATTCCCCCGGAGCGGTTTGGTTTTGTCGGTGAGGTGCTACCCACAGGCAAGTTATGGGTTGTGCCTAGCAACGTTGAAACACGGAATATCGCCAATAGCCTAGAAGACGTGTGGCAGATATGGGTCAAATTGCAGGAATTGCAGACAATGGTTGATGTTGTCATCTTCGACACATCCCCTACCCCATCGTTACTACATAGCTCAATTTATCTAGCAAGTGACGCGCTTCTGATACCCACCGAATTGACCTATCGCTCATTTGATGGACTACTCGAAACCATGAAACGCCTGAGAAAAAGCTCTGAAATTCGCATGAAGCAAGGCATGAAACCGCTGGACATCATGGGCATTATACCGATGAAATTTGAGGGTCAAACCACCGAGCATACCCAGAACCTGCAATCTCTCAAAAATCAATTCCCCGATAAAATCTGGCAACCGGTGCCGAAGCGCATCTTATGGCAAGAAGCCGAATCCGAGAAATTACCCGTCTGGTCAATCGATAAAAATAGTAAAGCGGCGCTTGATGCCTATCGCCTAATCGATCAATTTTCACAATCCATGTCCGCCCTTACGCTTGAGTCAGGAGCATGATGATGCACAAGAATAACAACAATAACCCGACACAAATGAGATTGAGCACGGCAATCTATGTGGGAATCGAACGATTTCCCTTACAAGCGCACGAAGAATTTTATTCAATCTATGGAGATGATCGCTCCACTGATAAAGCCTGCGTGTGGGGGGCAGCTATTTTTGCTATCTATGGTGTCGCCTCTGGATCATTCATAGATAAATTGACCGCTGATTATGTCGAACTCGGACACAAAGATGACTGTCCAGTGCCAAACAACGTCAACATCCCAAATCAAGACGAATTGTGCCTTCGTGATGTGGTGATTATGTTGAATGATGATTACGGCTGGAGTCGTGAAGAGATTGCCGACTGGCTGGAAAGCGTGGGACTATAATGACGAAGCGCAAACGCGAGCAGTCACCAGATATGTTTCGTGAGATGGAAAAAGATTCCGACCAGACTGAGGATGAATATATTTTCAGCGACGGCGATGATGATTTCGCACAAGCTGGATTAGTACCACACATCACTATAAAAGTAGACATCAACCAGTTACGAGCAGACCACAAGCAACCGCGCCGCGCCGTTCCACTCTCCATTCGGAAGGGGTGGGACGGGAACGCCCAAGATGTACCCGGTCTCTTAAGTCGCTGGCATGTGACGGCTGAAGATGAAATTGAGCAGGTGATCCCACTTGACAACATCTTCGGCGGTGAGGACTCAGAAATTGATACCGATGAAGTGACACAACCGATTGCCTATAAATTTATGAAACTTGTAAATCTAGCCAATGGTATCCGGCGTGTCGGTTTGAATAGCCCGATAGGCATTAACCGCGTTGGTACCGGTGGTCTAATCAGCTATGGCGAGAGACGGTGGCTTGCCTATCATATGCTCATGTTGCATGTTGACCCCAATGAATATTCAATGATCCCAGCGGATAACGTGGAAGGGGATGTCTGGCGACAGGCACAAGAAAACGGCAATCGCCTCAATCTAAACGCAATCGAAACATCCCGACAATTTGCATTGTTGCTGATGGATATCTATGAAGGAACTGACGGCGTTCATTTCGGTTCATTTGAGACACTGGTATCCCCCGGGGGCTGTGACCGACCATTTTATGCACAGGTGGCAAATGGCAAACACTATCCGGTCAACAAAAAGGATGGCGATCGCATTATCGAAGCCACTGGGTTGACCCATCGGCGACAATTTCATAGAATTCGTGATTTATTGAACTTACTCGACCACCAATGGGACAAAGCCGATGAAGGGAATTGGAAAGAGGGGCGTTGTCGGCGCGTATTGCATCCCGACCAATTTATAGCCAAATCTGATGAGTTGTCCCCAAATGGGGACAGGAATCAAGATGATGACACCCCCGACCAATCTGAGGTAGAAACGCCACAAACGGGCGAATTGGCAGTCGGTGAGTCCTACAGTCAATCATGGGTCGATGACTATGAACAATCCATGCCCACCATACCAGACGACCATCCCGAAACGGCTTTCGAGAGTTGGAAGCATGAAATGCAACGCGACGATAACCCAACTTATCCCAAATCGGACACCCCACCCCCTACCAAAGAATCCGCCGAACCTGAATCTGATGATACCGATCAGGGCGAAAGGGTAGCATTCATTACATATTATGCGCGCTTGGAACGCTTGTTAAACACCTTCCAGACGCTGGGCATCAATTTGAACATGATGAAGCAGTGCCAGATTTTGCGCGGTGTAACACTCTGGGCACCGGAAACAGTAAAAAGCAAAGTCGATAAGCACGGGCCGGAGTCAATCACACGCGAGATCGAAGAATTTCAGCAAGCACTTGATGATATATTCGACGGCTTCAAAAATGAGTGGGAAGAAATGAAGCGCGACATCATGGATTCCGCCGAGAACGCCGAAAAATTGTAGTTTATATGGAGAACGAATGAATAATGGAAAAAGAAAAAAACATTGACAAGGACAAGAGAGCCAGAGATATGCTAATGCAAAGACGTAGGGACGGTATCGAATTTGTCTTAGCCATTTGCCTAATAATCATTATGATTTTGATTTTGATACTTGTAGTTTATCTTAACTTTGAAGCATTCAGGCGCGGTAATATCTTAGCCTTTGTACTGATGGTTTTTGTGGATATGGGTATCTTGTATTTGATGAGTTTTTTGCCGGATTAGCGGTAATTTGCACCTCGTCAGAAAAAACATTATGTGGGGGTAACTCCCCACCATTGCAGATGACACTAACAACACACACGGGAGATTGAGATGAAGAATTTTATGGACTATTTAATTGATTGTTGCATAGAGGGCATTGATTGGTGCGTGTGGGTACTGCTCTTGATGAGCGAAACCTTGCGTCCCATGCCAGTGGTTAAGCTGTGGCATGGTGGCTATAACTTATTACCTGATGCCCAGATACTGAAGTTTCAACCGGCACTCATTCCTCATCTGGGGTCTGGGGGCGATAAGAAAGCACTCATATTGCAGACGCTGCACGGTTGGCAACAGTTCAATATAAAGAAGAATAATAATTTGTTCAAAGGGCATCACTGGACCTATGGCTCTCATGATTTTTGGCATGACCGTCATTTTGATTGGTTTGGGGCTGAGTGGTTTGGCAAGCTCTGTGTGCAACTTGAAAAGAGCGGTTTTTTGTTTTCGACAACCAAGGCTCCGTTCTGCCACAAGGGTCAGAAGGCGTATCGATTGAATTACGACAAGATAGAGTCAATCACGGGCTATGACAAAGTTCAAGAGGGGGTAGTAGAAAGTGCAACCCACCCTATCACTAACTCACAGGAGGGGTTGCACAAAGTTCCCGACAACAATAGTAGTAAAGCAATTACCAAAACCAAATCAGTAAAACAAAAAGCAACAGCAACCAAAACGCGCGCGCAGGAATCCGAAAACTCGAATTTCCTAAAAAGTCTTGGGGGAGCATTTGCTGGTGGTGCTGGTAATGAAAAACAAGATCATGATTCTGGAATTCTTGAAACAGGAAAAACAGAAGCCATAGCTGATGAGACTGCCGAATTAGAATCGGTGGATTTTGTCTCTGGATTAATACGACACTACCCGCGATTAGCTCAAACCGATGCGAAAAATCTTGTCAAACAATACGGGGAAAACCGAGTCGAGGTTGTCGTCGAATACGCTAAAAAAGCTAAAGGTCTCACAAACCCGGTCGGGTTCATCATCAATGAACTCAAAAACAACACTAAAAAATTAGGTGATACGCTGCAGCCCGAAATTGACAGGTCCAGACTAGTTGACAATGGCTGGGCATCAGGGGAATATGCTGACATCATAAAATCATAAATTAGACATTAGGAGATCAATATTATGGCAATAGAGACGGCAACTCAATTTGGTTTGAAATGGTTACGGGCAAAAGTTAAGGAATTGAAAAAGGAAAGCGGTCGATTTGAGATGGCGGCTGCTGAAAACTTCCGCTTGTGGCAAGAACAAAAAGATGTGAATGAGGGGTTAAAAGCTGAGGCGGATTATGTGCGTGGCTGGTGCATTGATGAGGGCTATACGCTGGTGGTGCGCGTGATGGATCGAGACAAGCTATGAACCACTCTGTATTTGAAAAGGACAGTTGAATCATGGCGTTACATGACATTCGCACCTACTTATTGCGGTTCAAAAAACGTGGTGAAGATGAAATCACCATCGTTGTGGATGATAAAGAGACCGCATTTGAAACATTCAGTCATTATGAATCGGCTGGCTATGGCTGGAGCATTCACGCTATCGATCACTATCGGGAAGGCGAAACACCGCCAATGCCGATGATTCAACTCGGATTAGATTTATAGAGATAGGGTACAATAGCCCTACACAAGACTATTTCCGAACAGCAAATAACCGTAAGGGTGTGCTACAGCGCACCCCAACTTATGCAAAATATGCACACTATCGTAGGGACGGGATTCTTCCCGTCCGCAATATAAAAAGAGGACTATAATGCAAAAAGACAATGAAATGAGAGTTTGGGTTTTGACTTCAAGCATGAAGGATTACAAAAACAGAATCGTTCACGGCGTTTTTTCATCAATTGAGAATGCAGAAAATCACATAAAAGAACGCTCACCAAAATATGTGAAAGATGAAATAAGTGAACGTTACTTTGTTTATAATGTTGAAGGGTCGCAATGTAACATGACGCTTTTTGATCGACGTATCGACGAATATTCATACAAGGGAGATTGATGAATAGCACCGTGCAAAATATGCACACTATCGTAGCTTCCCGTCCGCAATCAGGAGAAAACCATGACCGAAGAAGAGCGCAAATCCCTCACAGAACCACAAAAACGACTCATATTCCAGATTGAGAGCGATCCGATACTCCGAGCGATCATAGAAAATACAGTAGTTGAATTACTTGCGACTCTTGCTGAACTTCAGGACGATGATGATTCCCCCTAAAACACAAAAAAAGCGGTGGCACAGGCTTCAAAACCCATACCACCGCTAATCTGTCCCGTTAATCTATTCGTGCACCGGGTATCGTCGACTTATTGACTATGACATCCCTAGCACCCACATCACGTATATGCTCATGCCACAATTGTGCAGTCTCCAGCAAATAATCATCAATTTTCGTCGGTGTTTTCGCCACCGGTCCAGCCAAAAGTCCCAACAATTTATCAATCTGACTCGGCTGATAGCTCCGAGAAATTAAAAACTGTTGCACAATCACAATCAACGTCAGCACGATCACTACCAATTCCAACGTATCCATAAAACACCCTTTCTAATATCGCTCACTCCATGTCATATCAGCAAAATAATTTTGATTACCGGGCGAAATATTCTGCACAGCAATCACAATTTCATCCGGCACACCCAATATAGAGGCACCCAGACGCAAAGAACTCTCTGGTATCCGTGGATAAGTCGATTTACCACCCCCCGCGGTTCCACTCGTGATAATCGTACCACCACTGATAATATTGGTTACATCACGAGAAACATCATACTGGATCGCAGAATTCGATAGAGATACCCAATTAACAGCATCAACACCCGCGATCACCGGGTTCATCAACACCTGATAACGGAAGTAAGAAGGACCGCCCAAAGTCTCGGTAATCGTGCAAATCAATAATTCAATAGCGGCTCCAATAAAATCGGGATTGATCCGCATCGAAAACAACGGATAAAGCGACTGGTTGCCAGTAACAAAAGGTGACAATACATCACGCCCAGCACTTAGCACCGTCCCCGGCGGATTCGATCCACCTTCCGTAATGACCGAACAACACAAATGTTCCATACTTGATGCACCCCCCGATCCATCATTTACAATTGAATAATGAATGGGCAAATTCGGAGTCCCCATATAAACAGAATCCGCAAAATTTGCATAATGCTGAGTATGACACAGCACCGGTAGACCGTCAAGAATAAACCCAAACCGCACACTGCCTGTACCATGCCATTCAAAATCGAGCCAAAATACTTGTGCCTTTTCCCAATCCTGATCGCCTAAACCATTGACATTCCACTGAGTTTGCAGGATTCGTGTATCAACAACCGAGCCTGAAACATTCGAGCGAACAACAAAATAAGCCTTCGTGCCGTCCATCTCAAAAAACAAGCCGTTCTCAGAATTAAACAAACCCACGCGCTTCTTTACACCCTCTACATTCTCCCCCATCAGAAACGTAAAATGTGCAAGTTGCCCTTTGCCCGGCTGGTAATCCCAACTTTGGAAAGTTTGGCGAATCCTAGCCCCTGCAACCGAATCAGAAACGGTCAATCTTGTAGAAGATCGATTCACATCATATGTAGAAAGTGTGCCTAAATCAATCTCAAGATCATCGAAATATAGCTCGCTGTTCTCAAACACCTGCTTACTATCAAACAACGTATGTGGGTTGCTCACGCGCGCCCGACCATACGCATCTATCTGTGCGCTCATATCGCCAAATGACTGGATAACACTGGGTAAATTAGGGGGATTTGACATCAGCTTCCATCCTCCAGCAATTTAATCAAACCCGGAAGCATCACTTCAAACACGGCAAGTTTTTTAGCCGTACTCAAATTACCGAAGTTCTCAATATCAGCTTTTTTCTTCTTAACTTCACTTTGCATGACTTTCCGCTTTCCATGGTCCGTCTGCGCCTGTATAATCGCCATAAGAAATTCCTCTCAATAATTACCTGAACGTTGTTACCCTTGGGTAGACTCTCCAAAACTAACAACTCTACATTAATCCATGATGTGCATATGATTTGTAAACCCTCACAATCCCTTCCTCTGTGTCCTTTGTGTCTCTGTGGTTATCCGCCCTTTATCTTTGCACAATTCCCTTTATGCAGGGCTAACCGTAATTACAACCGAACCACTCGCATAGTTCCCCGTCTGGCGATAAATGAATACCTCATACACACCAGCCACCGGGCTAGCCAGCGTCAACGTCACAACACCAGCATCTACCGTATCTATGCCACTCGCATACTCAATCCCATCCAGCAACACCACATACCCCACATCGGCATCGCCTGAGATGCTAGCATCCGCACATGTGATTATGGGATCAGCATCGCCTTCTGTCATCGTCGTTTTATCGGCTGTCACAACCAAATTACCAAACGCTTCCATAATATCGGATGCAAGAGCTTGATCGGCTGCCTCCGCATCATCAGGAAGATGAACAATCGTTCCATAGCTCCCCGTGGACAGCCCAATCGTCTCAGGAATTGCCTCGCGCACAATCAAATCAATCACCAATGGATTCAACTTCGTAACATGTGAAATATCAATCATTATTTATATCTCCTTGACCCAAAATTGGGGGTGGACATCTATGTCAGCCCCTCCAGCCCCAGCAAGTAATGTAAGTGTTCCCCCTTGTGTTTTCCATCGTAATTTAAACGTGTGGCTACCTGCTGATAGACCTTCTTTCATGGCGACGAATCCTCCAAACATAAATGCACTGTTAAGCCCATTAGCTTGTTCCACCATACATAAACCGTCATTACCAAATTCATCGACTGCATCTATGGATATATCAAAGAACGGTCCCTTATTACCACTATTGCCGTTATTTACGGTACCAGAAAACCCGATTAAGACCACCGAATCCGCTTGTGTTGTAATCGTCAGACTTAAATTTGTCCCGTCAATATCGACGAATGAGCCTGAGGAGGTTGTGTAATCTGCCCCTTCATTCAACGTGTATTCTGACGAATTATCCGCCCGGTCCTTCAATGAATTCTGGTTATCTCTCACATACTGATTCAAATCACCAGATGTAAGGGGTTCTGCCGCCCAAGTCTTCGGTGCTGACCATGCACCAAACAGAAGTCGCACAATCACACTAAAGAAAAAATACAGAAATTTAATCATCACAACTCCTATAAAGTAATAAAACGTCCACTATCAATCACATTTTTACCCGTCTCATCAATAAAAATGTAATTTTGGGTATCGCCCGGTTGCAAAATGTAATCGACCGTGTGCCAATCACCATCCTCCCACCGGTGTCTCTCTCCCATGATGATATACTCTCCATCATGATCCGTCTGGTCATCAACAACCTGTATCCAATCGCCAATGCTACGGTTAATCATCATATCTTCATTCGCGCTGTTCCGTCGGTTAATACCGATAGAACGCACCACACCGCGCGCATCTTTTCGTTGTGCCAATTCATAATTACCCAAATTCGCAGCATAAGCCTCATCATCTAGCAGTCTATTGTTGATTGTCATGACCTGCTTACCATATAACACCAGCGAGACCGAATCAACCGCTTCGACCTCTTCCCGATTGTAGGTTGTGACTTTTTGCCCCTTAACAATCAACGTTGTCACATCCAGTTCCTTATTGCCGTCATTCACAATACTTATCTTCATACTGCGTGCATTCGATTCGTCAACGCTAAATACATGGCTGGCACCCACCGGGTCAATCACCAACGAACTATCTCCCAAATTCGGCTCTGTAACATTCCGGCCGGCCACCTGCGCGTCGCTGTCCTGCTCTCTGTACCGTGCCCGAAAAACCACCGTTCCATCCGCCTGAACAGCGCGATTCTTTTCTAATTCCCAAAGTGTTTCAGCACTCCCAGCCGAAATTGAACGTGGATAATTCCCCACACGAACAATATTTATGATATCTGCCATCCCATACCGATAATCCATATCAGCCCACGTATTATCGACCGTCCCCAGCAATGTGTCATTAGACATCAAATGATGACGATTCCAATACACAGCCGAACCTTCACGACTTTGGAAAAACCAGCCCCGGTCGCTATTCACGAGATCGCTAATCGCCTGCACCGCAGAAACACCATCTTCCCAAGTGTCCCCCACGAAATCAAACGTCGTTTTCCCGACCTCACTATCCAATATCGAACTGCTGGTTGTGATGTAATGCGTATCAATCAGATTATGCCCAACTAGATCAATAATCAGACTATTGCCAAACGTCGGCGGTAACGAAGTATTTATCAGAATATCTTCAATCACAGTATCCGAAGTCACACCCTCAAAAAATGGGGAATAATATTCCTGCCTCTGCAAAAATTGCTTAACCCCCACCCCCACAATTTGGGTGGATAACTCATTGCGTTCACCCGGAACTGGGTTAATGCTCTCAATATATCCCAGATACATATCAACTGTGCCACTTGCTGTATTCTGGATTTTAACAAGCCTCTGCGGCAACATACTCCCAGCCATCGGCGAAGATTCATTCTCCGGCGAAAAACGCTTGTCAGTGTTCCGTAATCGCAAATCTAAACGGGTTTCTCCAGCAACATGCTGATAAGGCTCGCTAAATCCCAAACTCCATGACGCATTCTGGACAAATTCAGTCACATCCTCATTCGCGTCCGAGAAATCACCATCATTATTCCAATCAATCAAAAACTTGAAATCACTGACCATCTAAATCCCCGAATCACTAGCCGCCCGTTTGATTTCTTGCATAGCATTATACGGCGTTGTCCCAAACGATGAATAATTGATAGTCACATTGCCACCCCCGCCACCCAGTCGCCCAGCATCAAAAGCATTAGTCTGAGACGGCGATAACACACGCTCACCATCCCGTAATAAAGCCAGCCCTTCCCGTGTCGGCGAATTGCTATGGAAAACACCACCATGATGAAAACCATCAAACGCATCAGGTTTGGTAAGCCTCGGACCCGACGTGCGTTGTTTAATACCAATAACCGCACCTGTTGCACTAAATGATATATCTAATTTGATAAGTGCCTTAATGTCTGCTTTTACTTTTTCCTGATTAATCATCGCCGTCAAATCTTCATTAAACTTAACCAAATCAGCATCCGGTATTAAATCCAGACCGATATGATAAATCTGGTTAGTAAGATCCGTATCTTGTGTCTCTACCGCAATCGCCATCGCCTCTCGTATCGCAGTATTCAACTCATTGGGGTCAAACGACATAAAATCAGTAAATTCCATCAACTGACCGACCGTTCCCGTATCGCCCTCAGACAGAGCATTCGCAAACGCCTCCCCCAAATTTAACTTAAGTGCCTCAGAGAATTGATCCGTATCATCAAAATTAATAAACCCCATCATCAAATCGCCAAAACCGACCCCCAAGCCCTCTCCCAAATCAACCATGTCATCAAGATTGATTGGGTCACCAGTCTTAAGCGAGTCAACGATAAAATCATTGATCCGATCAGCGACATCAAAACCCTCGCGCTCCGCAGAAATATCACCCAAAGCAACTTTTAAATCCAAGATGAAGTCTTGATCTTGCAATCCTTCAGGCAGTATGTTTTGAAGAGCCAATTGCGCCTCAAGTCCAAATATCTGAACATCAAGATTCATTATCTTGAAACGCCGACTAATATCATCCGTAATCAACGCCACAATTTTACCAAGGTCTTGAAACGCTTGCCCCCATGATTGCAGACCGCTTGTGAGGTCCATATTAAGCAGACCACCCAAGGCATCCGTCGCACCTGTCACCGCCGCATCAAGATCACCGTCATTCAGACCTTGCACCATGTCCGTTAACCCGGTAGCAACCTTATTAGCCGCCGGCAATAAAAATTCTCCAAGGCTAATCCCCAAATCATTAACATTGTTTTTGAACGTGTTCATTTCCCCAGCCGTCGTACTAGCTTTCGCCCCAACTTCAGCCATCAACGCCCCATTGCCTTTAAATGCTACGTCAGCCGTTTCCATCGAAGCGGCTACCGTGTCATATCCACCAGCCAACGTAAGAAGTGTGCGCTGTTGCTCTGATGACTTAATCCCCAATGAATCAAGCGTCGACAACATCTCACTAGCATCCATCTTCGACATACTCGCCAATAAAGAATCAAAGGCAGCACTCGGATCATTTGCCACCAAATCAGCAAACTCGTCAGCCGTTAGCCCCACAGTATCCGCATAGGCTTTCAGTTTCGGACTACCTGTCGCCGCCGCACTCGTCATATCCGTAATCGTCTTGATGACATTCGACGAACCCAACTCAGGCGATAAGCCCAATGAAGCAATCGCCGCGCTTAAGCCTAGTATTTCGTCAACCTCAAAATTCAAACTCGACAAACTCGCCAACCGATTCGCAACCGCCGTAATCTCAGATTCCTGCGCCGCACTATTATTACCCAACGTCACAATTGCATCCGCTAAATTAGTAATATCGTCAATCGGCATACCCGTAATATTGGAAAAACGTGCAAAAAATACCGCAGCTCCCTCAGCACTCAAATCCGTCGCCACTGTCATACCACCGACAACCCGAGTAAATTCTTCAATATCACTCGTCGCAACACCCAGTTGCCCCGCAACAGCCGCAATTTTTGTCAATGTAGTATGGGCATCATCCAACGCCGACAAATCGCCTTCCGTCGCCATATTACGAATCGTCGCTTTTAACGAATCCAATTCCTCTGTTGTACCAGAAACCGTCTTAATCACATCCGCAAAATTGGACTCAAAATCAACAGCCACCTTGAAAGAAGCTAATCCAATCGCCGCAATTACACCAGCAACCGGCACAGCAACTCGCTTCGCCGAACTGATGGCTTTACTTGTTTTATCGCCAAAAGTGTTGACCTGAGTATTGGCTGTGCCCATTTTACTTTGCAAATCGGTTATATCAGCCCCGATAACGACTTCTAATCCAGCAATCTCTGTCATCGTCTTTTATCCGCTTTCGCTTTTGCCTTACCCGTTTTCACAGCAAGAATCTCTTGAATCGTCACATACGGCAAATTATCAATAGTGTCCAACGTCCACCCATACTGATCGGCTATCTCCAACCGCAAATAAGACCATTGCAACTTCTCACTATCAAACGGTCTGCCATAGCCAATATTCAGATGCACGTTCATAATCATTTTTTTTGGTGAGAATTAATCGCTTCCAATAGACCTTTGTACATATATTTCAGCGCATAAAATGGCATCGTCGCGCTAAAATTATCACTTGAAAGATCGCCCCATTCTGGTGGATATGACAAAATAAACGGCAACATGATTTTCACGACGGCATCAAAATCACTTTCTTGATTAGCAACATGAAACGCAGCAATATCACTTGTTTTCACTGCCATAATGTCCCAAGTGATATACTCATTGACATCATAAGACTCCCCAACCTCCGCAAGTTCAACCGCGAACTTGGACTTTAATGCCGTAAATTCAAAGAAGCTGGTTTGAGCAATCAATTCCTCCGCATCACCGAGTTTCCCCCAGTGTTTGGGAGCTTTTACAAGGATATTACGCATACACTTCGCAATCCCCATGACATCGACATCATTTACGACTGCGCTAAATATCCGCATGTCATCAACCGTAAATCTCATAAAATCAAACTCAATCTGATTCTGAATGTCTTCGATACTCGGTTGTGCGCCGTTGTTGTTTTTTAATACAGGCATCTAGCCCTCCATCGTATATGTACGTGCAGGTGCGTCCGTAATCTTTTACGTCCGCACAATATCCATTAGCACGCCCAAAATTTATCAAAAAAAAAGTGACCTAGGGCCACACGTCCACCGCAGGATTAAACAACTCAGCCCCCTGTGGACTCCATTCAATATCCAGCGTCACCATACCATCATATGGATGCGCCAGACCTGCGGATTTAATCGTCGCCGGGAAACCGCCCTTTGGTTGACCAGCAACCGTCCCATTAACGCCATATAACACCGTTCCCTCAGCACCACGCACCGTCGCACTACCGATAGATGCCGATCCTGCCGTCCCGGTGAATAAAGCCGCTAACGTCGCACCATTCACTTGGCGAAGAAATTTCATAAACGTACCACCGTCATCCGCGGCGGTTGCGTCTGCCTCTTCACTATCGCGTGTCACATCAAACGTCGTCTGATCGCCACTCACAACTGCCGTCCCACCCGAATGAATCCATTCCACCACCAAATTTTTACCAGTTAACCGTTCACTCGCTGCCATAATAATTTCCTCACTTATTTGCTCGAATTCGATAGACTCCGCCGAGATGGTAAAGTTTTTCACGCTCCACATTCTCGACGAACTCAAAATCACTTATATGGTCAATCTGTAACAACAGCCATGGACTATCTAAATCCAAGTCTGCATTATCCAACGCATCGTACACCGCGCTAGCTACCTGAGCCGCAACAGTCTGTGATGAAGAGATGCACTTAACAAAATACCGATAATCTTTCCCCTCACCCGGTGCCAATCTCGGACTAACCCCCGCGGAAAGTCCAATCACAACATACGGATAAGCAACACCTGCTGGAGCCAGCCGTGTATAAACCCGACCACTGATGAAACCATTTACCGTCCCATCAGCCACCAACTCGTCTGCAATAGCTTTAGGAAAAACTCGATTTGCACTCATATCTCACCACCCAACAAAAAACGCCCATGCCGGGTCCGACAAGAGCGTATTGTTTTTAATTTTATACCCCATTTTTCGGGGTTTCGTACGGACGGGCAACGGCACGTCCGCTCTATGTTATTTGTCCTGCATCGCCTGCATCATCTCCTGATGCCGTCTTTCTTCCGTCCATCGTCGCTCACGACTCTTCTGAGCACCAAACAATGCAAACGCAATCACGATCATAAATAATCCAAGTGGCGGCTCAACAATCAACATACCGAGTCCCACCAAAAGGAAGAGCACTATCCCCCATTTATAAATAATTCCCAAACCTGATTTCATGAGTTACTCCCATAATTAATTTTATTGAAGTATACCCAACTTTTACCCCAACACAAACTCGGTTATTCGGGGCTATCTTCAAACATCATATCGCTCCAAAGAAATCGTCAAAAAAAGTATCTGCATTCTTTTTTAAAAAAACCAACATCGGGATAAATGCCGGACGTGCCGCGGTCTTCGACGTGCCAAATTCCAAACCAAACGCATAATCCGTCGCCGCCCTAATCGCATACAACGCCAGTCCCTTCGATTTCACATGAATCGAATTAATCAACGTCTTTGTATCTGGACGCGGTGGATTTCCCGGACTCGATGCCACATGCGTTTGACCACTACCAACGATATACGTCCTACCATCTTTAGGCGAATCATTCATGATCTGCTTCACATACCGCTCACCATCAAAAGCCATCGCCTCAATCGCCAAATCCGCCTTCACTGGATTCTCTCGCATGATTTTAGGAATATGATTGAACTTGATCCGCACACCAGACTTAGCCATCACTCAACCTTCGCTATAATCAACCGAACCGAAACATTCTCGCTATGCCCTTCATGCAACTGGATCACCGAGTAATCGACCCCACCAACCGTAATCAGATCGTCACTCTGCACATCCACATCATTCGGCAACGTCAAACGATACCAATTACGACTCGCATCACGCTCCCCAACCACCTGCTGAGAATCGAATTTCTGAAGAGGGTCAAGCCGACAACTCACCGTCCCATTTGCAGCATAACTCTCAACATACTCAGAAAATGAATTTGTGCCACCAGAATCACGTTTGATAATCGCCGTTCCCGGCATCATCTCATCTTCAATATAATCACGAAACCATTCCAATTCACTATCTTCAAGCATCATCCACTCTCCCAACAATAGCAAAATGTTTCGCACCCGTTATAAAATAATCGACTTTATACCCCAAACGATTCATGACCGCTTTATTGGTGTATAAAAATCGATCACCGCCAAACAACGTCAAAATGGGTGTTCGATCATGATAGGAAGATCCAGCAAGAATCTCTGACGCATAATGAACATATATTAAATTAGTGTCTAAGTCCCATCCATCAGCACGTAAAGTCTCCTCGACATCATCAACTGTGATGTCAGGGTAAGGCTTTTTCTCAATATTAGATTCAAGCATCATCGTCATCATTCTCTAAATTATCGACATTCAATAAACACAAATCCACGCTGATCCCACGCCCGTCAGACATACGGAATGTCAAGCCGCCTTCAACTTTCCCCTCATCATCCTGATACTTAATCAGGTAACGATGTAACGCATCAAAATTATCAGAGGTGAAATCGTGATCTGTATCGGGCGTTGCCAACTCACGAGACATTTCAGACAATCGTTCTGTGACCCAATATAAATCGTTTCCCTGCTCCCGACTCAAATCCATGTATTCCGCCCTATCGTCCGACTCGGTTGTGCCGCTCCTGCAACATCTGTCCGCACCATCGTGACAACTTTCGGACTCGAAGCCATTGCATACGTCTTCGCCATCGACAAATAATGCTGAATCAACTGCGAAGGCTTCACATCATGATTATCACTCGCCATATCAAACCGCTGGGCTACGTGCGCCGCTTTTTTCCGCCACAATGTCGAAGCCACACGATTCAAATCATGCGACCGATATGTCAAATAATAAGCACTCCCCAACGTGTCCGTATCAAAACGAATATGCTGGGCATCATAATTAACCGTATAATCAGCCGTGCCGACCGCCGAACCGCCAACATCTTCCAAGTGCCAAATCTCAGGGCTAACCGTGCCAAATCGCTCCACATTATCTTTGTCCCAATAATAATCCTGAAACGTCGTCGTACCATCTGTGAACTCAGACACGTTCATCAACGGCTCTTGATTAATAACCAACCGAGTTTTATCAAATTCCGTCTGAATATGCTCATCGGACCAATACGTCCCACCACCGATAATATAATCAGCCGTCCCAGCTTCCGCCATCAACCGTGCTTCAGTAATTAATTCCGCCATTCCTTCACGAGATGCCATCGTCGCAACCCTCTACGATTTTAATTTCCGTTGTTAAGAGTGACTGTGCTTGAATGTAATTAATCAACGTGCCACTTTCGCTAGGCACATAAGAATTACTACCTAAGATAGTCGAATGATCGAGAAGATATGAAACGGTTCCAGAAGATACCATACTGACTCTATCATTACCGAACCTGTCAACCTCTAATAATTCATAGCCAACAGTCTTTTTAATCAATCGGCGATAAATAATTTCTTCCATCACACACCAGCCTTACTAAATTCCGTCTGAAGATAACCTTCCATGCAATCCGCCATCACATCCAGCGAATGCGTCTCCGCCACCCACTCACGGCATGTTTTGCGGTCGATCAACGGCAAATCCTGCACAGCGTCAACCATTTCCTCAACATCTGCCACAATCCAGCCACTCACACCATGCGAAATATGCCACTGAGGCGACATAGAATCATAAGCAATCGTCGGAACACCCATCGCCGCCGCTTCAAGGGGCATACACCCACCACCCAATTGACGTTTAAAATTCACCGGATGAAGTAACCCCACCGAATTACCCACAAATTCATAAAAATCCTTGCCCGTCAGCGTATCTCGCCAATCGGGTAACCACTCTTTTGCATATCGCTCACCGACGAACTTCACCGGCAAATCCTGCGCTTTATGAACAATCAACGCATCTTTATATCCCTTGTGTGGATGAATCTTAGCCGAAAATGCCAAATAAGCCCCTTTAGGCGACTTAAAGAACGGAATAGCATCAACATCAATCCCAACCGTCATCAGCGAAGCCGACCGGTAATATTTCTGACCATACGGTGTACTCACCAGCGCATGGGACGGATGCCATCGACACTCACCATCTAAAATCCAATTTACAATCCGATAATCTGGATTGTGCTGGGCTAATTCATGACGATGCGAACAATCAATATAATAAGTATCCAAGTCGAGCGATAATGTTTTCGCCCGTTCCGTTTCATCCTCATGGATAACAACATCGCTAGCATCCCACATAGAATTAGGACCAGCATACAGCGTCACATCATGACCCCGTTTTCTCAGCACCGTCGCCAAATTGACCACCAACCGTCCCAAACCATGCCCACCGCTCGATTTTGTTGGCATCCGACAATCACTCAACACACCTATCTTCATGTGACTTCCTCAATTGCTTTCTTTATCTTTTCACGCCATATATCATGTGCATCTAACGGGTTTGAGGGGCGAATGAAAATACTATTTCCAGAAAAGAAAACCACGTACAAATGTTGATTGGGCGCATAATTAACTTTTACATCCTTATATCCAAGCTCTCCGAAGATGTCTTCAATCTCATTTTGTATTTTATATTGTTCCGCAAAAAAATCTTTTTTATCTATCGTCATACGCTCACCATCTCCGACACAATTAATTCCTTAGTGTCTTCAATTGTATCACGTTCTTGAGAATCAAACCGAATCTTCAACCGCTCTTCAGTATGGGTCTCTCGCCGAACAGCATCACCTCGCCGTCCTTCAATCTGCTCAATCAGCGCAGGTTTCATATACGTTTTCCACACATGCTCATAATCATAGTTCTTGACGATGAAATCACGCGCCGTCTTGCGTAACAAGGGATCACCCTTCCATTCATACGCCAATTTCAACGCCGTCAAAACTTTCGACACCCGCACACGCGCCCGATAACTACCAGAAATCGTATATTCCAAATCATCACTGTCAATCTGAATCTTAAATCCAGCCCCAACCAATTCACCCTGAGCCGTGAAATCATTCACAATCACAGGACAACCAGCCGCTTGCGCCTCAATCACAGGAATACCGAATCCCTCACCTGCCGACGGTAACAAAAACACATCCGCCGCGTTATAAAGTTGGTTCAATTGAGGATATTGATACAACCCCTCAACCATCTTGAATACATTCGGAAAAACCACCTTGTCATCAAGACCCAATTGATTAACCAGACGTTCAAGATTGATACCATCATCGTGAATCGTCGGAAGCGTGTGCATATAAAACTTACTATTCGGGTGGTCTTGAACAAATCGAGCAAACGCATGAAGCATCACACGTAAATTCTTGCGGTCATCTTTGCCCTTATTCGCCGCCACGCTCACAACAAAAAATGTCTCATCATCCAGATAATCAAAATGTTTCCGAGCTTCTTTGCGGTCAATCGGATAATAATGCTCTGTATTCACACCATGCGGCACATAACGCGGTGTTAAACCAACGTCTCGCATCTGGTCAAACCCGTGCTTGCTCATTGCCCACGGATAGGCAACATGGTGTAATTTCTCTGCCACAATCTGAGGAATAGGGTCATGATCCACCGGAGTCCACCAAGTAAACGGGCGACTTTCCAAAACATTATCCGGATACACCCACACATCATATAACCCCACCATCGCATCACAATCGGTTGCATCATATCGCGCCGCTAAAATATCAGACCCGTGCGAAACCTTAGAACCGGGCAAAACCGTTACGCCGTTAGCTTTAAGCATTCTTCCTTGTAAGCCATACAGCGCACTCACTGTCGGTTCAAAGTCAGGATCATTTGCCATGCACAATGTAAATAGTGCCGTCTGATTCCCATATCCACTACCGAGCCACGGCGCATTTGAATGCCACAAAATCTTATAAACCACAAACACCACCTCTTCATAAAGCGAATATTGTCAAATCCCTCTTCGATGTAGAAAACCCCAACACATCATCAACAAATCGTAGGGACTGGGCCTGCCCTGTCCGTATCATCACGACCAAAACAAACCCAATGATTTTCAAAAGGGGTTATTTATGCCCCAATACCGTACACAACTTCAAACACGAGATTAACGGAACCTTCAACAAAATCACCAGTCTCCTGATAATCCAGTACCAGCCAATCACCCTCTGCCAGTGTGCCCTCTGTAATGCTTCCTTGTGTCGGAACCGCCGCACTAATCCGATCAGCCACCGCCGTGCCACCTAATGTCGCCACAACCGTACCCTCGACCGCCGTACCAGCCGTCCCCCAATTTTGAGTCTCAAACGCGCCAGCCGAACCGCTAGCCTGTGCATCCTTACATACAAAATACGAAGAAACAACCTCACACGCCTTCGGAGCTTTCCAAAGATGAATTTGTTGATCGTCCGCACCCGGATCCGTGATCTGTACCGAAATTGTTTCGGGTCTATCGCTTGCGTTTGCCATCATATCCTCCTATGGGATCATATCCGCCTATGGGCTTGTAGCATCGCCAGTGATGGCAACACCCGACTCTGCACGAAGATCACCAAAACCATAGCCAACCGAGCCGTTAAACTCTGTCTTCCATGCCGAAGCATCGCGTTGCGGTTCGATCATCATTGCTGTCCGTTGATCCCAAGCAATTGCGTCTTGTGTGAAAATTCCACTGATCGCATCATCACTACCATCAACGCTGATATTCGCCGTTGAAAAATGGGTCATTCCGCTCCAGTTACTAACGAAATAATCCAGCATAGCCAAATTCGCAACGTCTCCCAAAAATGCCTGATTCGCACCCGGTTGACCCAGCTCGAGCCAAATATCATGCCAATGGAACGGATGCCACACCGCATAAATCCGTCCGCGCGCGCTTGCATTCCGTAGAATCGACATCGCCGCGCCAGCTTGTGCCAGTGTGATTGCACTCCCAGCACTCCCCTGTGTATGATCGAAATCGGAAAATACGCTCAACAAATCCGTATCAATGATCTCCGCCAGCGCCCAACCGATTTCACGCGCAATTGCCGCCCGTAGATCATCAACTGGATCCGTTGTCGCCGCTTCATCGGTTACATCATATTGGATAAATGCCACCGCCGGCACAAAAGTTGCCTTTTGCGTTTTACTAGCTACTGTAGGGTTAGAAAAATCAACCCCTTCCGCTTTTTTCTGCGCGACTCCCTGTGCCCATACCCCAACTTCACGGGTAGCAAATCCGGTCCCGTTAAACAGGGTCACCAGATTTGTCATCAATGTGCCTTCACGCAAAACGTGCAAAGCATCAATTTCGATGTTCTTGAGCAGGGCGTTGTCGCTGGCTAATGTTGCTCCTGTAACCATCGTTTACCGTCCTTAACTTATACTATTCGTTCTCCCGCCAGCTAATCCCAGACGGGAATTCTTTTGATCTCGTGTTTCTTCGGGAGGCGTTCCACCGGGGATCGCCGTTGTTGCTTGTCGGGGGTTACTTTGGCTTCCAGCCGGCGGAGTCTCAGGCATCAAGGCTTTAAACTTCTCACCCTGTGCCTTAATCGCCTCCGCATTATCACCAGTCAAGAACTCCAACGCATCCGACGGCAAACCCAATTCCTGAATCGTCGCCATTTTCAACTGTTGAATTTCCTGTGTCTTAACTTGCGCTTGCAATTTTTCCAACTCGCCAGCGCGACTTTCGGCTAACTCTTGCCATTTCTGGTCAGCGGCAAGTTTCTGGTCATCAGCAGTTTTCTGTTGCGTCGTTAAAGTTGCCGATTCTTTCTCAGCAACACGCAACTTTGTCCGCCAATCCGCAGCTTCTTTACGCAGTTCTTTCACATATTCAGCCGAGAACGTTCCACCGTCAGAACCTGTGTCACCAGCAGGTTTATCGTCAGCCGTTTTGGGGACCTGCCCCTGTAAATCATCTTTCTTCTGAGGATCGTCAGCCATCTAGGCATCCCTTCTAAAGAGCATCACTGCTCATCTCTCACTAATTAAATGTACGCTCGATCTTCCCCAACGCCTTGTATGCCGTCTTCGGATTCAAATTCAACCCACGCCGTGTCGCAACATCGTTAAACCACTGCACAAACAACCTTGGGATAATCAAACGCTTCTCAACATTCCCCGCCTGAACTTTACGAGGGTCATAATCTCTAATAACCAAAATACGACTATCAGGAGTCGGCGCACCGGCCAGCCAAATATCATGCAACCGATCAACATCCGCCTTATTCCAACCATGCAACGTCTGCACACTCACCGACAATTGCAAAAATGTCAAACTCACAGGTTTCATATCAAATCCTTCGTAGGGACTGGGCTTGCCCTGTCCGTGTTATACTAAAACAAAAAGGATCGTCATGGGCAAAGAATCCCCCGAAACAACCATTGAAGCCGTAAATAATTTCAACCAGAGATGTAAAGAACTAACTGAAATCACGGGAATTTCTGTTTTGGAAGCCATGGTGAATGCGAAGGCACTATTCACTGTACCCGCTGAAGACAAATGGCGTTTTCGCACAAAATTAAACGATGGCTCACCAATCATTGACGACGACCACACGCAAACCTTTTCTTAATCTCTGTGCCCTCTGTGTCTCTGTGGTTATGCCCTTTGCATTTCTGCGGTTATCTTCGTTGTGTTTCCCGAAAAGTCGTCTGCCTCACCATCTCGCCATAAACCGGATCATCATAAGTCACACTCAACTGATCGAAATTAATATCCCCATTCCGAACCCCGTCATACAGCTTATTGTTCCTAATATTAGCCCTGTACAAAGCATGTTCTTTTGGCGTAAGGCTATTAAACCACTCTTCGCCCGTTTGCATCGTGTCATGCCACCGTGTCCCGACCACCTTTGGCAATGGAGTACACCGCCCACTATGATGGTCATTTAATATCTCAGTCACCAGATGCAAACTGCCATGCTTGCTGATACACGAGAAACAGGTCCTAATATCCAGCGCCGCTTGCCACACCCAGCCGACAATAATTTGCGAATTACTCGCATACGCCAGATGAGAAGACCGTCGATAACTATAAGTCTGAGCCGTCCGCACCGTATTATCAGCCCACGCATACGGAATATTCAACGAAGCCTCTAGCCCTCTAGCAATAAATCGCGGATTCTTACCCTGTGCAACCATCCCCAGAATCGAATCACCAATCATCTCAGCCGAATTTGTCCCATACGCATTTTGCAGACGAATCCACTCATCACTGTCAATAATCGAAACCAAATCAGCCAACGCCGCCGGGTTCGGTTCATTCCATCCAGCCGCAATCTCAGCACTCGCCACCGGAATATTCGCCTGAGCCATCGCCAGCGCCGCATCATTGCCCTTCAATGCCGCACTCTCAGCCAGCGCAACCGCCTCATTCTGATAAATAACAGAATAGCCGTCCAAATCCGTGTTAATCGTAAACAATAAATCCTGATACGCCTTCAAATCAGCAACATCTTGCTGACTAGGTTCTTCAAGCTGGATAATCCGATCAATCAAAACATTCATTGCCTTGTCAATCGGAGACCCTTTTTGCAACAATCGCTGATAAGTCGCCAACAACCGTTTCGCCGTGGCTTCCTCTTCACGAATCAACTCCGCCTGCCATTTACGACGACTTAACGCAATATCCTCCGCCGTCGGCTGCCTAAACGTCGGATTCATAATTAATTCCTCGTAGGGACGGGCTTCCGTCCGTCCGTATGCGTATCATTACTCATTTCTCATCTCGAATAAATCATGAAACACATCATTGCGAGAGTGAATCCCTAGACTCTCAAAATCTTCATTAAGCATCATATATTCTGCAATGACATCGACTTGAGTAACTTCAAACCCTTTATAATCAACATATGCTCCAACAACCTTCCGAAAAGAAATAACCGTAATATCTGGATGCTTGGGATGAAAGGAAAATGAGGCGACGATATCTGGATACACTTCATGAAAAGGTCTTTTCTTCTTGCTTTTAGCCATTCTCTGTGTCCTTTGTGTCTCTGTGGTTATTGCCCTTGCCCTTAACCATTCACGCCCACCTGAGCCAACCGATTTATATTATTCACGCGATCATCAGTCCGAATATCAGCTTCTTCCTGCCGTTGCGCCTGTTCCTTCACATAATCACGATCCAAATCTTTGGCAAGCGTCTGATCGCTCGTAATGCCCAGTTGCTGTTCTTTTTCAACCGTCTTCACCAATTCCGTCCGATCAACTGGCAACGGGTCAGCCCATGTCGAAATAACAGCCTCGACCTCAATCCCCAGCATGTGCAACATCCGCCCAAACGCCTCGTTAATGCCATATTCACCATAGCGTGCCCGCTTATCGTCAATCATCTTCAACATATCGCTATAGATCATCAGCACACCAAAATTAGTAATCTGTCCGAGGCGTTCTTTCATACTAGAAATATCGACAACTCGCATCTGCGAAAAGAAATCAGCCCGCAATGTATCCGACATCACCATTGATGACCCTAAATCACTCTGCATCTCAAGGTTATTAATTCTTGCCTCTGTGTTCGGAACCGTCCAAAAACCATCAATCGCGGTTGCAATAACATCTTCAGCGTCCATGCCCGTTCCAATCGTCCGCGGTTGAGCGTGAAATTTGATAATCCGCCCCGTGTTGGACCGAACGAAATTGAACGAATCATTTAATGGGGCATCCGCCATATCGTCTTTACCATAATATTTATGGGCACGGCGACCATTTTTCCAATCAACAATCGGAGGGAATGGGAAGTGCCAAACGTCACCATGCGAAAAAACAAACTCAGATTGTTTATTCCGCTTATATTCAAGAATCGCCCACTCGTCATCTTTAACTTCGTCGGCAAATTCCGTATCACCCAATAGCCACCCCGGTACAATATCTTGCCGAAACTGAAGATCGCCCAGTCCCCACGACATCCGATAATAAAGAAGTCGCTTGGGGTTGACCATATCCCAGAATACAGTCATGAACCGTGAATCCAAGGACATCAAATACGGTAGATTATCCGCCGAAACCTCATCATTGCCCTCTTCATCTTTATCGACAATAATCTTCCAAAAATTATGACCAGCGACAGCCCCACTATCAAACGTCTCCGCCAACAATTCCTTGAAGTCACTTTCCTTAACCAGCGCATCAAGCATCTCCTGATCGGGAGACTTTTCAACGTTAATTTCCCCATCAGAAACGACATTATCCACACCACCAGCAATCGTTAACTTAGGCACACCAGCAAACTCAGTCGTTCGATCAACTGCCCTGCCCACCAGATTGGTTATGATATTGTCATTAAACGCGCCAGCTTTAACAATCAACGGCTGATGATGATCTCCATCATAATAACGCCAGCCGTCATCGATCTTTTTAATTCGCGCCTGACTCTCTTTTTCAGCCAACACATTGATGTCTTTGTTATTCGGTTCGTAAACAGCAGGTATACCGGGCATAAAATCCCCTAACTAAAAAATGGATTCTCTTTGTGTTGTTTCACCTTGCGCGACTGACCACCATCAATCGCCATCACCATATAGCGCGCCGTATCAACACCGTGATTATTCAAATCAATCGGATCCTCTTTGTTCGGCTTCCCATCAGCACTATCGTGATACGAATACTCAGGAAATTCCTGAACCGTACTAATCGGAAGATGCTGGTCAACTAATTTCCGATCAACTTCAGATAACGCCCCTTGCAGGAAGAATAGCCTTGCACGATCATCTTTCTGCACACGTAACCGCAGTTGCACATGCTCAATCCCATCAGAAATGGACTTCTTCGCATTCTGTGTTCTGATCCCAGCCTTTTTCAACGTCTCGCGGTCTTCTCTATCGTGATCCGCCACCGTGAAATCGATTTTCTCACGTTTCTCTGCCAATTTCCGAAGATTATAGAGGAACACGTCCTCAGTCTCGGCTTCATAACGCATTTCTTTGATGTTTTCCCGACTCAAACCAGCTTCCAGTCGGAACATCTCAACCGCATGATCCGATACAATCCGCTCAGAAAAATAAATCTCCCGATACATATACAACCGACCATCGCCATCCATCGCCCACCATTGGCAAACAAACGGATTCACAAAGCCGAAATCAATCGCCCGAAATTTTCGCCATGATTTCCAGCCTTTGGGCATCTCATCAATGATATGAATGTCGGGATCAAATGTTTCAAATACCGCACCCTCGGTCCTGACCCACAATCCATCTTTGAGCCGTTTCCGACGAACACCTGTTAATTTCCCAAGCACTTCCTCTGCATAATTATCGGGATTATGCTCATTATCTGATGCTCGGCTTCTATATCGAGTCGCTTCTTTACCGAGAATCAGTCGCTTATATATCCAATGCTCACTACTATCAGGATTCACGGTCAATATAATTTGAACCCACGGAGCCGCCGTCCCACGCATACGGGGGATAAGTTCTTCCAAATCTGCGAGTAGCAACTGTGTGGCTTCTTCAACCCAAACAATATCAAGCCCACCCGTTTGACCAATCGAGCGGATACTTTCGCGCTGAGTAGCGTCTTTCATCCCACCATAAGCCACTATCGAGCCATTGGCATACTCAAAACGTTTATCCTGTTTCTTCCACTGCACACTCGGATCACCAGCAATCACCTGAGTATTGTAAAACAGCAAAGTTGAATTCGTCATGCTTTCGCGTGTCTTACGTATAATCAACCCCGTCGCACCCGGATATTTCCGCGCAAAACCATCAATTTTATTAGCCGCTAAATGCGATTTACCACCGCCCGCCGAACCGTCCAACAACATGATGAACGATTTATCACGCCACGGTGCAATTTGCCACGCCAGCGGACGAAATATATTATTCTTCGTCCCAGTCATCTGGGGATGCCGCTGTTGTGTACATTTTGACTTCGGTTATCATATTGACTTTATTCGACAAATTGTGGATTTTTGCTAATGTATTCAACGCCGATAATGAGTCATACATTTCTAACTCGACCTCTTTAATAACCGTCTTATCAAATGACGTGGTTTTTGAGCGCACCTTCTTTATCAATGTGGTGCTATTGTTTTTTCGCGCCTTCTTGATGTCAGGTTTGCCACTCTCATCGAGCAAATCACTGATGTCTCCACGCGCAATTGATCCCAGCCGAAACAATACCTCATCAGCCGACATCGCTTGTTCATCAACCCTCTTTTTAATCGCCTCTGCAATGTCAGGTTTTGTCAAGTTTTCGCTTGCAATCTGCCGGGCCGTTTTTTCACTATATCCAGCCGCAATCGCCGCCTTTGTCGCATTCATATTGCAAATGAAATATTGGTCAACAAATGCTTTTTTCTTGCCTCTTAATCCCATGATTAGCCTCTAGCCATCAGGAGTACATAAAACCATTAAATCCGTAGGCACAATGCCTGCGTTGTCCGTATTCCTCTAATCAGGCGTAGCACAAAGTTCTTCATAGGCTTCAACTGCGAGTGTGAGCTTGACCCAAGTCACATAAGAAACATCGGGCACCTCGCCGACCTCTGCATCATTCGAATCAATCAAAAAACGTGCGTATCGTGCTATTTTTATGAGCGCGTCGGTTTTATCATCATACACGTCTGGCATATTTACCCCCACACAAAACAACTTCTACCTATCAAAAGCACCTCATTCGTAGGGACTGGGCCTGCCCTGTCCGCCTATTGCATCATCAAATTCGCAACAAAACCAAGACCACCCGACGCACCACCCACCAGCAAGCCAACTTTCCAAACGATACGGCTCATCTGTGCCTGAACATCCGTCACCGTCTTACGCAACGTCAAAATTTCAGCATCATGCTGGGCATCCTTATCAATGAATTTTTCTAAGATAACCTGCTGAGACTCTTGGAAAATACTGCGAAGAGTTTTCATGTCGTCGCTATGCTGTCGGTCTTTCTCAACAAACCGATTCAATACCAGATCTCGAAAATCTTTAAACGTTTGTTTCTGCTCATTCTCAAATCGATCCATCTGGTTTTTATGTTGGTCGATCTCACGCTTGCGATCATTGTCCGCTTGGGTCACACGGGTAAAATCCTGTTGAAATCGTTCATATTGGGCTTGGCGAAACTGCATATCCCCTTCACGCTGAAGACGGTATGCCTCAATCCAATCATTGAACCGATTCTCTTGCTCGTCGAATCGCTTATCCAGCCGATCAAATGACCGCTGGCTATCTTCTCTAAATTGTGTCAACTGATCTCGCATCAAAGTGACACCCGTAGTTTCGTTCACTGGTGCCGCTGGTGACATTTGATTCTCCATAGTATGCT
>SDBT01002020.1_pt1 | contig 36370 bp, 52 predicted proteins | sample 2277101 | NCBI WGS metagenome assembly SDBT01 (sample SAMN10404973, study PRJNA504765) | marine sediment metagenome | isolation source: marine sediment core GS10_PC15, 103 cmbsf | place: Arctic Ocean: Southern Knipovich Ridge | collected 2010 | reverse complement strand
CCCATAGAGAGACCCATGCAGCCCGAAAAGATAAAAGAATTGGAGAAGAGGCTTCACAACAGACCAAAGGGAAGAGGCAGCTGGGAGTATAGCTGGGAGCTTCTCCAGGGTCTCCATATAGATGATCTCCTGGAGCATCCAGTGATCAGAGACCAGCTCTATGCGAAGACAGTACCGAACATGGTTCACTACCACGAGGAAGTGAATTTCATGAAGAAGTACATCTCAAACATTGATGCCTTTCGCATACTAGAGATAGGTCCAGCTTACGGTGGATTCTATAAAGCATTGCTAGAAGACAAAATGCAGCCTAAAGAGTACGTGATGGTTGATGGTGAGTCTATGTTAGATCTGATAAGACAGTTCCTATCCCCTGAAGAGCAGGAGATAGTATCTCTGCACTCAGATAGTAACATAGACAAAGTCAGTGGCAAGTTTGACCTGATGATCTCCAATCACTGCATACACGAGACATCAAAGAAATACCAGGAGTTTGTCTTTACAAAGATAGTTCCCATGTGCGATCGGTTCTTTGGTATAGTTCACAACGTACGTGATGATTACATGAAGCTCAAGGATCAGTACGTCACTGTGAGCCAGGAACCTGGCCCTAAGAATCCAAGGCTTCGTGGAGGAACTAGTTGTATCTTTACGAAAGACCTCAAGAAAACATGAAGGCCTCGTACTCTAATAAACTAGGAGACCTGGTTCTCAGCCAGGGGAATACGGGTTCAACTCCCGTCAAGGCTGCCAACTTGAAGGAGGAATAGGTGAAGAATGAGCTCTTCATAGGGCAGACAAGAAGAGCGTGGGGAGACGTAGAGGATGAGCTCACCATTCTAAGAAAGATAGATGGACACACTATAATTGTGAGCGTAGATCACTCTGGAGACAAACCCCCCATCTGGGCAGCTTGGCCAGAAGACCTTCGTGGTTGCATAGCCGAAGGAGATAGCCTGGACGCGGCTCTGTACAGACTGAAACATTTGATTCCAGCCTACAAGAGAACAATGGAGAGAATCCGGAGGAAGAAGTGATAGACTTTGTCGCGGGAGCTTGGAGCGATGCATACACATCTCACGACATGCACATCGGCCCATGTAAATGCGGAGCATGGCACAATTCTAATGACATGTACAATGCAGGTGGGTCCATGGACAGAGGCTCTTCTGACGTGGATATTATCCTCAGATTAATCAGAGATCTGTACAAAGAGATAGAGGACCTGAAGAAAGAAACTTAAGCCCCAGTCGTCAATTGGACAGACAATCTGGCTACGAACCAGAAATAGTGGAGGTTCGAATCCTCTCTGGGGTACCAAACTTAGGAAGTAACATGGATAAATCAGGCATCGAGCTGCACATCTACAAGAAATGTCCGTATGAACTCACTGACGTTCCTATTGTAGAGGGATGGCACATCGACAGTGAGCTGATGGTAGACGAACACCTCACCGAAGTCTTCTCTGAGCTAACGCCTCTTGGTCTGTATGACCTAGCAGAAGGATGCATGGAATACGATCAAACTGAAGAATCCGTGCCACAATTACAAGCGAAACTAGAACACCTAGGTTTCAATTGTAAGTTGATGGATTAGACTTAAGACTGGCTCATAGTTCAGTGGCAGAGCACTCGTCTTATATGCGAGAAACTTGGGTTCGATTCCCAGTGGGCCGACCACAATTTTGCAGGTAGGAACAGAGCTGATTGAGAGCGTGCTGGAGATCAGTCGCTCATTAATCTCTAATCACAAGGCCTAGCAGATCCATGGAACGGGAGAAGGGACAGACTCTGGCCCGTAAGGATAACTGCCTGCATTCTTTTTAGCAGATAGTAACAAGATAAATACACAGGGCTTGACCCGCATCGTGCGCACGTCGCTGGGCTCGTTCGTCACTGACTTTCATCTTGGCCTAGGACGCTAGATATCTATCTGCTTCTATTAAGGGTCAGTAGCTAAGGGCGCTGGGTGCCTAGTAGATTCCAATCCTACTGCAAGGGGTTCGATTCCTCACTGGCCCGCCATCTTAAGGAGTAACTATGACACCCGTTCTTAATCGAGGTGGTCTCATGCGCTGTTGCACTCAAACCTGGGAAGAGAGACTTGATAAAGATGATCTTCCCACAGCAGTCGATTCTCGCATCTACTGCAACTACTGGAAGAAGTGCAACCCGATGCGGATGTATCGACAAGGACTATGGGGATGGGACCCAGAAGGACCACCTCGTCCTCTCATGATTGGACAAACACGCAGTCAGACTGGATAAAACCAAGACTTGTGCTATACTGCAGTTAGGAGGTTTGGTTAACCAACTGACTGGAGGTCCACCATGATAAGAGGATTAGCCCTCGCTCTGGTGGCCCTAGTAGTATTGCAAGGTTCAGTCTTCCTTAATACTAGCGCCTACAACGAGATGAAAGCCAACGCTTTAGCAGATACACCTAACGAAACCATAGGGATATTGTTAGGGACACTCCATAAGACAGGAGCGCGAGTAGAGAAGGTAGTACCTTGTGAGAACATAGCTGATACACCACACATCAGATCTATGCCAAACCCCGAGTGCTTAGCAGTCGCAATCGTGGAGAATCCAGGGCTTCAGATCATAGGTGTCTATCATAGTCACACAGTAGACCTCTTGAAACTGGATGAACAGGTAGCTGCTAATCCAATGCCCTCAAGGATGGACAAGGCAGCACAAATCAACGCGGCGTTCAATGGCATGCCAATAGCCATAATCATGGCAGTTCAGGCCTCTTCTGAGGTATGGACTACAGCATGGGTAGTGGCAGCAGACGTAGTCATTGACATGCATCCGTTAGTAATAGTAGACTAAGATCCCTTTAGCTCACCGGTAGAGCGGCAGAGTGAAGCCCTGCGCGTACCGGGTTCAATTCCCGGAGGGATCACCAATATTAGATGGTGGCAGTAGCATATGCAATGCGGTCTGACTGTGAATCAGGTAAATGCGAGTTCAAATCTCGTCCGTCACCCCAAATTTATGAACTAGAAGGACTAATATGGAACAATCCTTAGAAGGCCAAGAGTTCGCATGCTTTCCTGCTAAGATCAAATTCATCAACAAAGATGGATCTGAGATGGAAGTAGAAGGCTTAAACCTTAATTACTGCCTTGTCATGCTGACAGAAGGATCCGTACCATTCCTTCCAGTGATAGCTACTAGCTTGAAAGACTTGATAGAGAAAGTCGAGGAGATATCTGAACAAGCTGAACAGCTAGTCACCAAAGATGATGGCGAGCCCATGGGAGATACCTTCCTAGACAAATGTGCAGAAGCAGCTGCCCTAATTCTAGAGCAACAGCTCATGAATACTTTGATGAAAGAATTCATGACTGAAGCAGACTCCAGCGATGATTCAGACGTCGCAGAGCACAATTAGTATGCTAGGCATAGGAAATGTCAGTGAATCAGCAGTAGCTACAGCTCTCCTAGCGAGAGGTTGGGTAGTTTCTCTCCCAATGGGAGATGGAGCGAGGTACGACCTGGTAGGTGATATTGGATCAGGAACACTCTTGAAGATTCAAGTCAAAACTGCTAGGCTTGTAAGAGACAAGTACATAAGCTTCTCTACCTCTAGCGGCTTCGGTCCCGAAGGAAGAAGGAAATCCTACAGGGGTCAGGTAGATTACATCATGGCCTATTGCCCAGATGACAAGGAAGTATATGTATGCACTCCTGAAGAGGTACCAACTACTGAAGCTAAGTTGCCTCTGAAGCCCAGGACAAGAAAACCAGCATGTGATTACCTCATCCAAGAGGTGCTGGGTAAAGAATTGATATAATGCTAGGTAGCTCAACAGGTCGAGCGTCTGACTGTTAATCAGAAAGATCTAGGTTCGAACCCTAGCTTAGCAGCCAACTTAAGGACACACTAATGTGGACTACATACAGTCTTAGTAAGCAGGATGGTACCAGAGAATATGGGATCCAGAGGGCTGCCAGAGGAAAGATGGAAAGAAAAGAAGTCGTGACTCTGGAGAAGGGAGCCAAACTAAAGGCTCGGCATCAGAAAACCCTAGACAGCGCTTTAGCTGCAGCCAACAAACCCATAGCTTCTAGAAAGCCTGCAAAACCCAAACGAAATCCAAGTGGGGGCTTGCCCCTCACAAAGATAGAGGAGGGAGCGTAGGTCCCTTGCGGAACTATCAATCCCTCCTCGCCTTTTTTAAAATGGAGTGAGGTATCAACACAAAGCTCCTCGGAGAGAGATACCTTAACGCAGGGAGCATCACCCAGCGCACTCGCCTATGACAATCGGGGTGTAGTACATTAAGGAAGCGGACCAGTTGATAACTGGTGGGGTACTACTAGATAGGAGAAATTAGTTGAGAAGAACGGACAAGAACTTAGTCCTTGTTGTGTCCTACAATGATGTTCTAAGCATAATCCACTGGAAGAAAGCTGTCGGGTTAGTTGTAACTGACAAGGCTACCATGGTAGAGACTAATGGCAGACCCCTCAGGTCTCAGCATATATCATGGCAGATGCCCGAAGTAATTCAACTCACTAGGAGCATCCCACCTAGAATCCTCAAGCCCCAATTCTCCCGGAGAACTGTTCTTGAGAGAGATCAGTACACTTGTCAATACTGTGGGGCAAAGCCCATGGACAAGAAACTTCAGGTAGACCACGTTCTTCCCAAGTCACGTGGAGGGACCAGCACATACACAAACTGTGTAACTGCTTGTGCCAAATGCAATCACAGGAAGTCCAACAAGACCCCAGAAGAAGCTCACATGAAGTTGTCCAAGCCTCCAACAGACTTGAAAGCTACGACCTTAGCTGGTAGGCTTAAGCTCACAGCCAGCAGGCACATAAAGGCCAGTTGGGAGAAGTGGATCGACTATTTTAGTTAGGAGATAATATGAGTACTCCCATGAAACCAAGGGTTAGTTCACCCTCCAGAAAGGAGGAGAGCTTGAGCAAGAAACGATCAGTTTCCAACCCAAAGAAGTCGTACATAGATTACGCTGGACCAGAGGATGGTGACAGACGGATAGTAGCTCATATCAAATCACCCAAAGACCTCTTTCTTGTTGATACTGCTATTGAAGCATTCATAGACCACATCAACAATACTATCGGCATCTCTCAGAAAGACTGGAACATCGAGATCAACCTTACAATGGTTACACAGCCATTTGATCCGGACATAGCCTCTGAAAACTAGGAGTTCAAATGAGTAACACGCCCGGTGTCATCAAGCATGACGACGGAGAAGAAGGCGGTCTGGACGATGCCTTCAAAGAGCCTTCAAGAGGCGACGCCAGTATCTGTTTCGTGAAGATGGAGAACGGGAAGGTAGCTGGAATGGACATCTACGTAGTCCCTCGGGACATCTTTGATCAACTACCTGAGTGGGAGACAAAAGACGCGTGGCGGACCCTTTGTGAAGGGTACAGATGTATACCTGTTGATACCTTCATCGTAGAAGACGAAGACTAATAAATTGCGGGATCCTCTAATGGTAAGAGGGCGGGCTTTGGACCCGCCAACCAGGGTTCGATTCCCTGTCCCGTATCCAACATTCATGCGGAGTCCTCTAATGGTAAGAGGGCTGGCTCTGACCCAGACAATTGAGGTTCGACTCCTTGCTCCGCAGCCATAACTTTATGAAACGACCTCCGTATCACAAGCTACCACACAAGGTTAAGACCCACCAGACATGTTCATGTCACCACCCTGTTCCATCCAGGATAGCCAAAGACAGAGCTCGCAAACAACAAGCAGATAAGGAGATACGCGACGCTCTAAGAGAGCTTGATATCTGATCCTCACCATGATACCTTCTAAGCAGGAGGTAAATGTATTTCACCTCTTGGTAGTACACGTGTGCATCAAAGAACCAAGGAGGAAATAACATGGCACAAGGAAAGGGAGATCCCCACACAAATCCTGTTGCGACAGGACAAGAACTCTCCGATATGGCCGCCACCTTCCAGTCTTTACTGGATAGGGTTAACACTATTTATGGCGGAGTAGATCAATTTCCAGGTGCTTATAGTGGACGGACAACTGAAAGTGGACATGAAGAAGCAGCTCAGTTTGCTCAGAGTATGGTCCCGCTCAACCATAAGACCCTGTACGACAACACACTGTTCAACCTTACATACTCTCAACAGCAGTTACTGAGACATACTGAAGAGGCTCACAAGGCCTACATGCAGGTTGTACAGAATACAATCAACAACCAGAACAACCAGTTCCAGAACAACAATGCAGGAGCAACTCGTGCAACCGACTTGCTACTGAACCTCGACGTACGTGAGGGAGCAGCTATTGCATCCGTCCTGGATATAACTCGTGGAATGACCACAGAGCAGCTTGCTACTCTTGGTAAAGCCATCGAGGCAATTCTGAACGCAGGAAACCAGTAACCCTGCTCATTAACTTCGCGCGGTAACCTTCGCAGGTTATCGCGTTTATTTTTGTCAAAAACCCTATAAGGGTCCAAATCACCTAATTTTCCGGAGCGGTTTCACGCTCTGGAAATTTATCCCCTACCAGGAGAAACACAATGGATTTTCACAGAATCCTCGCGAAGATTGACGACGTAGTCACACCTCCGATAGAGATGATGATCTTCGGAGGCATGGTGCTCTTAGCCCTTCTTGGAATGAAGGGCTGGTTCTTAGGTGCAGCACTCATCTATTTTGCAGGGTCTGGCTCAGCAGCTCGACTCTGGGGCATGATTCAGGATGCCCAAGATAATGGCTAAATTTATAGTCTTCAAGACTGAGTCCAATGGTCACAGAACCTTTGTAGGAAGCATGACCAAAGATTACTGGTGGGTTAAGAGCCCCTCAGATGCATTCTACTACGATGACGACTTTGTCCAAGTCAAAGATGTAATTACTGGCTTCGAGAGAGAATATACATCAGCCATCATGGGGTACGCGTTCGTAGGTATCACCATGATGATAGGACAAAATATGGGTCTCTAGTTTAACTGGAATAGAACAGCTGGCTCTTAACCAGCGAGATTCGGGTTCGACTCCCGAGGGGCCTACCAACTTTACAGTGATGGAGAAGTACATGTCAGCAGATGATACCGAAAAGGGCCTAAACAGCCTAGTAGACGCAACCTTTGATCCCTTCGATAGTCCTTACATCATAGGCTCATCAGGTGACAAAGAAGGCTTGATGAGCATCACCTTTGTCAGCGATAAAACTGGGAAGAGATGGGACGTAGGAGTAGATGGGCTAGTCCTAAAGATCACAGAACATCAAGATATTGAGCCCAAAGACGGAGTTCCCACTGTACATCCTGACGTAGTACGTAAGGTGTTAGAGGACTCACCCCAGCTTAGATTATCTCTCAAGAGAGCCATCAGAGAGACAGCAGAGAAGTGCCTGGGATACATGAAGGAGCTGTCAATATATCCAGACGCAGGTGAGGGTTACTGTGAATTAGCCCCAAAACTAATTGAGGAGTTTGAATTAGATGAAGAGAGTCTTGACCTTCCTCGCTGATCCTATGATCATAGTTGCAGCAGTAGCACTGAGCATCCTAGTCACACAAGAGCTTGGCTGCTAATGACACAGATAATATCTACCTTCATAGAAGGAATAGGAAGAGTCTATGTCTCACCTATACATCTGCGTCAGTATCTCGACAGTTATGGATTTCTTTTAGGAGGACATAACATAACAAGACATAAGTCCCTTGCGTTTCTCTACCACGATCTCAATCACGGTGAACATATAGTAGACTTAGACTGCCTCAGCCTCAAGTTCGGGAACAACGTACAAAAAGACGGATACATTGAGGTAGTATCCTCCACAGAACTCAGTCTGCTGATGGAGCACAGAAAAAACCTACTGTCCAGACAGCTAATGAATCACATGATGATAGGCCAGCCCTGCCGAGTTGACAGTGGCATATCCATAGCACAAGTCTACGACTGGAGCAATCAATGAGACACATAGCAGCAGTCTTGTACAATATAGAGATAGAGCCATCTAGCAAAGCGAAGAAGCTTCTCCTTGACAAGTACATGAAGAGCGCTAAGTACAGACCGCGCTTGACATGGTACCTAGGACTATGCTACGGTGGCGAGACCCTTGGCCTTAACAGAGAGACAGTTACCTGGCTACAAGAAGCGTACGAAGGTCCTGATCACGCGAGCTCAGCTCCACTCCGTAGGATAGACTGGCGAGACCTTAGAAGGCTCACCAAAAAGCTCAACAAGCGTCAGCTGACAGGACACGCTGCCAGAGACGCCATCCTTGAACTCATCAAAGGCAAGCACGCAAATGAAGTGAAATGGACCCTCCGCCTCATCGAGAGAAAACCACGCATAGGACTTGAGTCCAAGTACTTTGACAAAGTGGTGGGCAAGAAGATACACAAAGACTTGCCAGTTGGACTGGCAAAGAAGATCGCAAAGAAACACGACCTCAAGGAAGGAGAGTGGATTGCGGAACCAAAAATTGACGGTATCAGAGCTATTGGGCTCTACAATACCGACGATAAGGTATGGAGATTCTACACTCGAAATGGAAAAGAAAGAAAGAACACCGAGATTATATCGAGTGAACTTATCAGCCAAGGTTTTCCTGTTGACCAGGTCCTTGATGGCGAGCTCTGGGCTGGGTCATGGAACGATACCTCAAAGATTTCGAACCCGAAGACTGAGAAATACGATCACAGGAAGGCTGAGCTAAAGATCATTGCCTTCGACATGATCAGTCTGAAGGATTGGGAGTCCAAGACCAACACTGAGGCACTGCGAGACAGAAGGGTTAATCTAGCAAAGGGGCTAGGAGTATCAATCAAAGTTGATCATCTAACTGTTGGAATGTTCGACACTGCCTGCAGGCATATCAAGGTGACTCGTGGATATCAGACCATCAATCCTAAGGCAGCATGGGGTCAGGCTGACCTCTATGCAGAGTATGGATACGAAGGCGCAGTCATCAAAGACCTAGACTCTGTCTATCCTTTCAAGAGGACAGACAACTGGCTTAAGCTCAAGTTTGAAGAGACCCACGATGGTGTCATCACGGGCTTCGAAGAAGGAGCTGAGAGAAGTAAGCATAAGGGGAGACTGGGCAAGTTCCTAGTTCAGTACAAAGGTGAGGCTATTAAAGTTGGGGGCAGCTACAAAGACTCAATGACAGACAGTAAGAGACAAGAGTTCTGGGATAATAGGGACGAGCTCATAGGCAAGACCATAGAGTTCATAGTCCAGAAAGATCCTGACGGTGGCATTGAAGTCATAGCTCGTTTCGCTAGACTTGTGAGGATACGAGATGACAAATAATCCTTTGTTCATAGGTCAGAAGACGAAGGTCAAGAAGTACTGCAATCACATGGATCGTGGAGCTACAAAGCCCTGTGGCAAAGAGCTGGAGCACGGAGAGAAGCAGTGGTGTATAGACTGCCAACATTGGGGCATGGAGACAGACGAAAGAGGCATGTAGTGTCCAATTACGTGAAGCAGGGATGTAGAGGACTCTGGCCGCCACTATTCATAGGCCAAGTCAGACTTGTAAGGCTGAAGTACAACAGCCAAGTAATAATATCATGTATTGACCCAGACAATTGTGCAGAGCTGCACGTTGAGCCCTGGGACTGCGAAAGAGACGAAAGAATAGATAATGAAAGTACTAAACGACGGGAAGATCAAAGCATGGATTGATGGGCTAGACCTATGCCCAAGAGCAGAGGAGCAGCTGTATAACTCCTCGTCACTTAGTATTATCCACGGACACGTAGCAGTCATGCCTGATGTCCATTGGGGAATGGGAGCTACCATTGGTAGCGTCATCCCTACCCTGAAGGCTATCATCCCAGCAGCTGTTGGAGTAGACATTGGATGCGGCATGATGGCAGTCCAGACAAGCATGAAGGCAGAAGATCTTCCACTCGACCTGGTATCCATACGGACTGCAATTGAGAATGCAGTACCACACGGTAGGACAAACGATGGTAAGCGTGGAGATCGTGGCGCCTGGAATAACATTCCAGACAGAGTGAGGACTGTATGGAGGACTCATCTTGAGACTGGCTTCGACATGCTGTGCGAGAAGTACGACAACTTCAGGACAGGTAACAACATTGTGCACCTTGGCACACTTGGGACAGGGAACCACTTCATTGAGGTATGCTTAGATGAAACAGACACAGTATGGTTCATGCTCCACTCTGGATCCAGAGGTATTGGCAACAAGATTGGCAGCACATTCATTAAGCTGGCCAAGAAGGACATGGGTCAGGTACTTGGTACCCTCCCTGACAAGAATCTTGCTTACCTCACGGAAGGAACCAAGCACTTCGAAGACTACGTAGAAGGAGTCCAGTGGGCACAGAACTTCGCTAAGCTCAGCAGAGAGATCATGATGGATCGTCTAGTTAAGACTGTCTCTCAAGTGAAGGGCATGCCTAAGTTCAAGGCTAGAGTCAAGGCTATCAACTGCCATCACAATTATGTGCAGCAGGAGACCCACTTCGACGAGAAGGTGTGGCTCACCCGTAAGGGAGCCGTGAACGCATCTGAAGGTACGCTAGGTATCATCCCAGGAAGCATGGGAGAACGCTCATTCATCGTTAGAGGAAAGGGAAATCCCGACAGCTACGAGAGCTGCAGTCATGGAGCAGGAAGAGTCATGTCCAGGACAGCAGCTCGCAAGGCCTTCACCGTAGAAGACCATATCAAAGCAACAGAAGGAGTGGAGTGCCGAAAGGACAAGGAAGTAATAGATGAGACTCCTGGTGCTTACAAGAACATCGATGATGTCATGTCAGCACAGAGCGACCTAGTAGACATAGTCCACACTCTGAAACAGATAGTTTGTGTGAAAGGATAAGTCATGGCCCGCCGAGGCAAACCAAAGAAGAAGTTCCGGATGACATTCCGTGAGTTCATAAATCTCCCTGGATGGAAGACCCGAGCATACATACGCGCTGAAGTTGAGGACACCTCCTCCAAGAAGATAGAGAAGAACGAGTACAACGACGGCACTAACTACAGACTCCCTCATCCTGATCTAACCTTCAGTCTAGGAGACTGCTCTAGTGACATACATCTAGAGTTCGACACTTACGATTATGATGAGATGGAGAACAATCTCTACAAGGCAGAGATGATCTATCAGGCAGCTAAAGCATTCCGCGCCGCACTGAAGAAGGAGATGAAACTCTTCCAGTCGCGTCGTGCGAAACTCCTCAAAGAGGGAGTGAAGGAGAAGAACATTGATTAGAAGCCTGGGTGGGCCAATTGGCAGAGTCACCAGTTTCAAAAACTGGACAGTGTGGGTTCGAATCCCACTCCAGGTACCAACTTGAGGAGTTAGCATGAAGATACGGAATGACCCCAAGAGAGGACGCGGGGTCTTCGCTGAAAGAATCGTCAGCGCTGGTGAGATAATAGAGGTTGCCCCTGTAATAGTAGTCCCTCACAACGAGGCTCGTTTCGTAGAACAATCAATCATTGGGGAATACTGTTACACCTGGGACGATGGCGCTATAGCCATTGCCTTAGGGTGTGCTTCATTATATAATCATGACCCAGATCCCAATGCAACGTACGAGTCTGACTACAATAGTAGTGTTATCCGATTCACAGCTATCAAACCTATCGCTCCAGGTGATGAAATAACTATTGCATACTGCGAAGAACCCGACGATATTTGGTTCCAAGTAGAAGAAGCGACACTCTCATAGGCTGATCGGCAAAACCACCAGACACACCTTGGAGACTGCCAGTGGCACAGCTACCAAAGGACATGATAGCTCCGATACTCGATGACTTGAAGGCAGGAGAATCAGCTTGGATAAAGAGAACCGCGATGATGGTTGGCACAAACGGATGGGTTTACCTATATCCATACAGTCCAACTTCAAAGGAAGCAGACCATGCCTACTGCATCAAGGCCACTTACTATAGAATGTATAAGGCAGGGCTCATCAAGATGTTCCTGGTAGATATGTCTCACGCTGGACGCGAGCCATTCGTTCCATCACCTATACACACAGACACATACTTCTGGGTATCAGAGCTAATAACATAGCTCCAAGGATTAAACTAACATGGAGATGGAGCAGATCGAGATCTTTCCCGATGATAAGGAAGACGACGCGACATACACCTACATCACTATCATCCCACAGTCCAGATGGACGAGAGTAAAAGACTGGGTCGCTGACAAGACAGGTACAGCTTTCATACTGTTCCTGTTCGTAGTGTACTGGATACTAAAAGACTTCGGGTTCTTCCAGAGATGGATGTACAAGAAGAAGAAGCAGATGCAAAGCGAACGTATGAGAGACCTAGCTAACAGAAGATGGGCGAAGTACAGAGAAGAAAACAAGCCCTCGTAGGCCAACGGCAGAGTCAGGGGACTTAAAATCCTCACAGTGTGGGTTCGACTCCCACCGGGGGCACCAAAATGACTACAACAAGAACAATAGCAGCGCTTGCTACCCTTAGGCATGGTAGCATTATAAAACGAGTATGGATAGTTCCCTATACTTCAGCTAGTATGCACCAGTCTGACAAATGGTGCATGTCTAAAGAGTATCATGAATGGAATGCTGAGTCTGAGGCTACCTACATGACTCTCGGAGGCATAGACCAGAAGATAATAGAACGCATCCACTACATGACACTAGTAGATGTAGAGATCCGATCTGTCATCCACTGCACTCTATTCATCGGACAAGATGCCCGTGTACGCTAACGGCAAAGCGGCTAGGTCGAGAACCTAGTGACTGTGGGTTCGAATCTCACTGCGGGTACCAAATTAAAGACTTGACAGACTGTAAGTCTTAGTGTATGATACTGATATGGGTCTCTCGTCCAATGGCTAGGATCCCTGCCTTTTAAGCAGAGCGATCTGGGTTCAAATCCCAGGGGGCCCACCAACTTACTACCAGGACAGGAGTTATGAAATTTACCATAACTGTGGAGTGTAACCTACCACATGGTAACACAGGCATCTTCTTCCTGGTGCGCAGAGCCAACTCCTTCTGCAAGGATCCAAAGAGACCAGGAAACAGCATGAATGACTACTCCTTGTCAAAAGTGGATGCTGCTACTCAGTTCTCTGGTGATCCCACCAAAGCTACAGAGTTCTGGACTGAGATGATAGAGACCAGACACCTCAGACTACCTATTGGAATCAGTCCTCAAAGCGTCCCATGGAGAGTCAGAGTACGACTTGAATCAACACCCCCTTTCATGATAGGACAGAACAGGAGACACGAATGAAGTACGTGCTTATATTCCTTATACTGAGCATCGTTGGTTGCACATCCTCTGGAGGAGGAGGTGGATTCCGTCCCGAGATGTCTAAGGCCACAGTAGAAGAGATCTTGCTTCCCATAGACCTCTGTGGTAACGTCAGAGAGTACACAATGAGAACCATGGTGATCCTAGATCCGTGGCAGGACATCGAGATCCTCACATCAGCCTTCAGAGCTGAGAAGAAGGACCCATACAGAGGTCCTTTCGAAGAGCCTCTTGACATGTTCTCCTACGAGCTAGTAGATGCTGGTAATTCTGTTGTACCTTTAGGTACACACTCAGACTCAACTCGGACATGGAAACGCTTATACGTTACCATTTCACACAAAATTTCGTGCGACCTTTTGGATCGCAGAGTTTTTCTGGAGTACCAGGTTTCAAGTGAAGATTCTGTAGCTGCAGACAGCACAGAAAAGGACTGGAACTGGCCTCAAAAGTAAACATTGGAGGCGTGGCTCGAATGCAAGGCCCCTGCCTTGAAAGCAGGATGGAGAGGTGCAACCCACCTCTTGGGGGTTCAAATCCCTCCGCCTCTTCCAATACCACTCAAATTATATCCCACCAACTAATAACGAGGAGTTATACGTGTCTGACAAGAAGCCACCGCCTACTGAGGTGACCATTGAAGGACAGACCTTCAAGATTGGTGACCGCATGTGTGGCAACCCCGAGAAGAAAGTCACAGTCTGCGGTACACTTGAAAAGATAGGTAAGAACAAGCTTGAAGTCAAGGTAGGCCTCGCCTCCTATTACCTGACCAGAGCTGAAATAGATGTAGAATTATCAAAGCACACACCCCAAGGACTACTCTTTAGTGGGCTGAAACTAAAGAAGAGGAAGAAATAGATCAGGAGAAATAAATGCGAGCCATATTATTCATACTACTTATGCTAGCGCTGCCCTTAGTAGCTATAGCACAAAATGCAGTCACCTTTGATACCTCAGAGACTATGCTCGGAGAGCAGCGAGTACTGATAATCCTCACAGCTCAGCAGAACTACTCCCACCCATCAAGGAGTACCGTACAACAGAGAGCAAATCAGATGGCAAGCTATATCTATAGCAATTCCAAAGGATTAGCAAGCTTCTCTGTTGATGTTGTAGGAGTATACGAACTCCCAGAGTCACCCTGTGGAGGTGGACAACTAAACAACGACGATGCAGTCGCGCTGGCTGATCCAGACGTAGATTTCAGCAGAAACTACGACGCTATTATCATAGGAAAGATAGGAAGCAGCTGCGGTGGATCAATCGGAGGCCCAGGAGACTACTCTCCTTTCCAGACGGATGAGGGCACATTCTATATCAACAGACGTGGTACTGTTAGACGTAGCACACATTGGGTTGCTCAAACAATACTCCATGAAATCCTTCATGGATACTATATCAGTGACTCCTACAAGTATGACTGTGCAACTGACCTGCCTCCAGGCTTCCCATACAGCTGTAGCGGAGCTACATGCCGAGACACTTCCAACCCTATGTCCTGGCCCCAGTGTGGTGCAACCATGGGAGACCTAGTAGCACTAGACAAAGAGAGACTCGGATGGATCACTGCGAGAGAGGTTACAGATGGCACCTACACACTAGCTGACTATCCATCAACTGGCGACGCCATCAAGGTCCGCAGGAATATAGACAACTACTTCTACCTTGAGAGAAGGGGTGGAAGCATTCAACTGAGACATGACAGAGCCCTGCTAAATTCAAACCTTAGTACATTCAATGACCCAACCAGTGGAGTGACTCTATCTGTTAGTGGCAACCAAGTTACGGTGACAACTGGGACACCTGACCTTGAGTATCCTACTGCTACTGTGACAGACCTACCTGATACTATCAGCGGTATGGTCCCTATCTCAGTCGTTGTCAGTGATAACAACGGAGCCTATGGTGTACGATTCAGAGACCGCGCAGGTCAACTTCGAGTAGATGACTACAGTGCACCATTCACCGCAGTGTGGGACACACAACGCAATTCCAATGGGCCTAACGCTGGGCTCAAGATCGAGATCATCGATGTAGCAGGCAACAGTGTCAAACTTCCCGACCAGATAGTCACAATCCAAAACGGACCAGCAAGTTGGGCTGAGTTTGATTCCTTCATGGTAATCTGCCCAAAGGGTGACATCCCTTATACAATCAAGACTACACCAGGAGCATTCGTCACTCTCCAGGCCGGGACAATGACTTGTGACAACGCCTGGTATCAGCAGAGCAAGACAGCTAACAACAAAGGCGAAGCCACGTTCTTCATCAATGGAGGAGGATACACAGGGAGAGCCTGGGTTCAGGTTGAAGGTGTATTCATGCACACAGGATTTATACCAATCAAGAGCCCAGATGTAGATGGTGATGGACGAGTGAGCCTGTCCGATGCTGTTGCACTCACTGGACCTATAAAGAGTGGCATATACGATGTCAGAGCTGACATGAACTCTGATGGAGTGGTCGACCTCACTGATGCAGTCATCATCACAGTGCACATAAAAGATGGACATATCTGTCCATAGAGGAATAGCATGCGAATTCTCTTTGTAGCTGTCTTCAAGCCAGGGTCTACTAATGTCTCTCAGGCTAAAGCTTTAGCAAGAGCGGGGCACGAGGTAATAGAGTATGACTACCGAGAAGAATTAGATAGCCCATGGCATGGGGACATACCAGCTAGAGATGGAGACCTAGCAGACCTTATCCACAGAGGCAGGCCTGAACTCACTATCTTCAGCAAGTGTAACAAGATGGGTAACAAGCCCATAGTAGCTGCTAGTGTAGTAGGTAAGTCCTGCATGTGGTACATGGATCCTATGGGCAACCTCAATCAGGAATTCATCGAGAAGATGGAGCGCGCAACTTACAGTTGCTTCGCTCTGACTACTCCATACCTAGCAGCTATCGACATCATCGGTCCTGATAGGACCTTCTTCGTGCACGAAGGATTCGATGCAGACATAGACAAACCTGTCGAGAATGCAGAGATAGTCCACGAAGTCAGCTTCATAGGTAACCTCAGAAATGCTACTCGTCAAAGGTACTGCCAGGAGCTAGGTATCCACAACTTCACCAACGCTTATGGTATGGCACATCCTATCGCAGTTGCTCAGTCCAAGATCAATCTCAACTTCACAGATGGAGGGACCTCCGACAGGACCTACAAAGTCCTCGCCGCGCGGGGGTTCCTTCTGACTCAACCATGGCCCGGTATGAATGAAGATGGCTTCGTAGATGGCATCAACCTAGCTACATTCAATTCCTTCACCCATTGCCGCGAGCAGATCCGACTGTACTTGAGGCGGGATGGACCACGACGAAGGATAGCACAGAATGGATATGATCTAGTGACTAAGAGCTACAGTCGAGACAAATGGGCAGAGAACATCGTAGCAATAAGTGAGCAGTTCTCCAGATGAAACACCTACACTTCTTCGGTAAGTACATGGGAGACATCAAGTCTGTGTACCATGTCCTGAGGGATTCAGGACAGTATAAGATCACCACCAACCTCCGATACAGTGGCATCCCACAAGAGATGCCATCAGACCCTGACTTCCTAGTAACATCACACAACCCTCCACGATATGCTCAGGCTAAGAACATCCATATTCAGCATGGTTACGGGGTAGGAGGGCGACTCCTACATGAGACAGACGAAGAGTATGTAAACTCTTACGTAGCAACCTACTATGCACTTGGATTGTATGGAGAGGATCAAAAGTCTCAGCACGTGGCCCGTGGCTTCCCCGAAGACAAAGTCATGCTGTTAGGTATGCCTACCTCCATAGAGGTATTAGCCCCAGTAAATCCTCCCGATCGAGAGACTTGGCTAAGATCCAAGGGACTCGACCCCAGACGCAAGACTATCATGTACCTACCCTCTTGGGATAACGGGACATACAGAGAGCTCTTCCAACTCTGGTTCGACGATCGCAACGAAGCACGTAGAGTCGAAGCCTTCTGTTCTTGGATCACTCAGACACTAGCTTGCAATCTCATAGTAAGACTCCACGAGAAGCACAGGTACTCAAAAGATTGGCTAGGTTTGTATCGTCCTATCTTTGATCACTTTGGTGTTCACTACACCTACCTCGAAGACAATCCAGATATCATTCCTTACCTAAGATACTGTGACCAAGGAATAGGAGACGTATCCAACGCCAACACATACTTCCTAGTAATGGACAAACCCATAACATTTATAGGAAGTGGGGTACTTGACAAGTGGGCAGGAAAGAAGGGAGGCTGGCCTCTTTCAGACAGAGCCGGCCACAAGATCATGACCTTCGTAGACCTACTCGAAGCTGTGCGTATAGATCTCGAAGATCCTGGCATGTTTGCCGACGCTCGACAAGAAGCAGTGAACAAGAACATAGCACACATTGGAGACGACTGCCGTCAAGCAATCATCTCTGAGTTCGATAGGATAACTAACCTATGAAAACAGCACTGATTACTGGTGCATCAAGTACAATAGGCGACGCGATTGTCCACGCTCTGTACACTGACTACAAGATCATAGCGTGCAGCAATCTTTCTACACCGCCTGTTATAAGAGACGGAGTAGAGTACTACAAGAGGTTCAGCCTGAGAGATGTTGATTCATCTCCCCTGAAACGCATCCTAGACGACCATACAATTGAAGTCCTAATAAATGCAGCTGGAGTCAGTATACCTGGAGAGCTCAAGGACTATCATCGAGCATCATGGAATGAGACATTCGATGTAAACTTGGTCGAGACTTTCTATCTAACCCAACGTGTTGCAGCTCACATGATTGAGAACAAGTTGGGCGGAGAGATCATTAACATAGCATCCTTCGCCGCTACTCTCCCAGCTCGTAACAACGCAGTCTATGCAGCTTCCAAAGCTGCACTAGTATCACTGACCATGAGTATGGCAGATGAGTGGGGGCAGTATGACATCCGAGTCAACTCAGTGAGTCCAGGAACAGTCCCATCTCCTATGACTGAAGATCACATAGAAACTAACAAGCCTGAGATCCTAGAGTCCATAGCTATGCGAAGACTAGGAAACCCAACAGAGGTAGCTACTCTAGTTCGCTTCCTAGTAGAAAAGAACACCTACATAACTGGAGGCGACATCAAAGTAACTGGCGGCAAGTTCTTGACTCAGAACATAGGGAAGAGAGAATGTAGCCAATGATCACTGCAATCAATCACTTCTCATTCACAGTGAGTGACTTGGACATATCAATTGAGTTCTACACTGAGGTGCTAGGACTTAAGCTGATCAACAAGGGTGTCAGGCCCTCTGACTTCACAGAGAAGGTTACAGGCATCAAGGGTGCTAACATTGTAGTAGCATACCTTTATAGTAGGCCCTGCTACATAGAACTCATCCAATACCTAACACCACAGCCAGTGGTACGTGCAGACACTAAGACATCCAATGTAGGAAGCTCTCACATATGCTTCTTCGTAGACGACTTCGATAACTTCATAGTACATCTTCTCGAAGAAGGAGTAGTGATAGCAGGAGAGATAGCTACAATCCCAGCTGGTCCCAATGCTGGAAGGAAGGTAGCCTACCTCGAAGACCCAGACAACAACACGTTGGAGTTTATATCCAAGTGAGCCTACCAACTCTCGAAGAACTAGATCAAAAGTATGGAAACGCAGAGGCGTTTATGCCATACAAAGACCTCAGACAATACACGCGAGGCGCTCATATAATGAACCTCCCTCGCCTTAGACTTATCGAGGAGCCCGTCATCCTAGATCTAGGAGCTCATCTCGGAGACATGATAGAGTTCTTCAAGGAAGCACTTCCCAACTGTAAGATATTCTCAGCTGAGCCAGACAAACGCAGCTTCGCTACTCTACAGGAGAAGTATGGAGACGACCCGCAGGTTACTCTAATCCCCAAAGCTATAGTGGGTTCCGGATCAGCGACTAGAGAGTTCATACAGACACGCAGCGGACTATCCTCTGGAATAAAGGAGACCTACATCCAGTATCCAGCTGGAAAACATCAACCACAGGATACATACACAGTAGAGTGCGCAACTATAGCCAAGGTCGTGCGTGATTACAAGATTAGCAGAATTGACTACTGTAAGATGAACCTAGAGAATGTGGAGCTAGACATATGTACTAACATAAAAGCCAACACTGCATCCAGGATACAAGAGCTATCTATATCAGTGCACGAACCAAAGAACTTCCATGCTATAGAAGATAGCATGTTCCACCGATTCAAATTCAGAAAGGTGATGTACTATGCCTCTGGTAGCAGATTCTGGGGTGGACGTGGTTAACCGCGACATTAACAGCGAGATACCCTCCACCCAGAAAACCCAGTTCATCATTGATGCTTCCAAGAGTTTCAGTGGGCTAGATAAGGTAGACTTTTCTAAGCACAGAAGAGCCATAGTATTTTACGATGCGAATCTAGAGGATACTTGGGCCAAGATCTTAATAGAACACCTTAGGAAACACATACAGGTACCTCATACGTATAAATTCACCCCCAATGAAGACGCTAAGGATATCAGAATCTTCACCGAACTCATTGGTAATCTTCACGATGCAGAATGCTCTTCTGTAGATCTAGTTGTAGCTATAGGAGGAGGCTGCCTCCTCGATCCCATTAGCTTTGCTGCTAGCACATACATGCGTGGAGTCCCCATCCTCATGATACCTACCACTCTCATCGGACAGTGTGATGCATCAACAGCGGGGAAGACCTGCTTGAACTTTGGATCCACAAAGAACTTAGTAGGTACTCTTCACATGCCAGACTATGTATACAACAACGTTAGAATTCTGGACACTCTAAACGAGCACCACATGCGTCAGGGATTCTCTGAGATATTCAAGTACGGACTCCTAGGATCACTATCTCTGCTAGATAGACTTCAAGAGTACAAAGACGACCCTGAAGATGAACTCATGAGACTGTTACTAGAGACAACCATCTACGTACGTCTGGACATACGGAAGACTCATCCGCTAGCTAGCAACTTGGGTCACACGTTTGGGCACGCACTAGAGACACTGTCACACTTTAAGCTAGGGCACGGAGATGCAATCTCAATTGGAACAGCGATGGCCCTAGATTTCTCAGTGAAATCTGGCTTCCTAACTGCACACACTCAAAGCGAAATCCTTTGCAGAATGGACAACCTAGGTTTGTACAAGGTCCCTTCGTTTGAGATAGACTCATCTAAAATGGTGGACCTGATGATGCTCGACAAGAAATCAAGAGGAGATACAGTAGGCCTTGTACTTATCTCAGACATAGGCGTCCCACTAATTACACAAGGCAAGCCATTCTATCCGGTAGGCAGCACAGAACTGGAGGCGTTCATAAGTGAGTGGTAAGAGACTAAGAGTAGGTATCAATGGCCTTGGGAGAATAGGCAGAGCTATCCTACGTATCAACCATTTCAGAGGGGATGTCTTTGACCTCGTAGTAGTCAACGACATCAATCCTGACACCAATAACATGCAGTACCTCATAAACTATGACACCGTGTACGGAAAGTTTGATGGAGTAGACCTAGAAGACATCAACGTTTACCATAAGCAACACATCGAAGACGTCCCGTGGCATAGCCACCAGTGTGACTTGGTCATAGACTCATGTGGAGTCTCCAACAAACAGTATCATCTTGTCACGACTGACCACATCATATTCACTCATGATAATGAGGACGGCGCCAACACTGTAATATTTGGAGTCAATGAGGACAAAGTAAGGAAGGATTGCTTCGCATATTCCGGAAGCATCTGTGACACAGTAGCACTAGCTCCAATACTAAAGGAGATAGAGAGGACTCATAAGATAGAGAGTGGCTTCCTGACAACCCTCCACCCCTGGCTATCCTATCAGAACCTGACAGACGGACCCTCCAAGTCATGGTCTATCCCTGGAGACATCTTCTCCCACTATGCACTCGGTAGATCTTCAGCCCAAAACATCATCCCTAAGTCCACATCAGCTGTAACTGCAGCTGACCGTGTCCTTCCTGGCACGTCTGATAAGATCCACTCGTTCTCTTACAGAGTACCTACTCCCGTAGTATGTGGAGCAACCCTCAACCTCAAGTTGAGCGATAGAATAGATAGAGACGAAGTGGTGAACAGATTTGAACAAGCCGAGGCTACTCAGAAGTATCATGTCTTCCAGAACTCAGTGGAGCCACTAACATCAACTGATTACACAGGTAACACCGCCTCTGTAATAATAGATCACAGATGGACCCTCGTTAGCAAGGACAACCTGAGGTTGTGCTATTGGTATGATAACGAGTGGGGGTACAGCAGTAGGATAGTAGACATAGTGACGTGGCTATGCGAATCCTAATAGCATGTTGCTCATTCAAGGACACGTTCACTGCCCCAGATATATGCACTCGTATAGATAACATACTATATGCAGACCATGAGACCATTGTGTTTCCTATGGCTGACGGAGGCGAGAACACTCGAGACGTGCTTAGAGCACATGGCAAAGCGTACGGCCTTATCCCGGTCCATGAAGTGATCGATGCTCTAGGGAACCCTAAGAGTGTTAGCTACATCCTTCTAGATAAGACTACTGCATTCATAGGCGCATCAGACATACTGCACCTTCCTCCCGAGCAACACGAGCTGAAAGATCCCAGGAACCTCACATCATATGGATTAGGGCAGCTGATGAGACACGCCGCCCGTCGTGGTTGTGACCACATATATCTAGGGCTAGGTGGAACCAGCACTGCTGACTGTGGAGTAGGAATGGCAGCAGCTCTATTAAGAACCAAACTCCCTAAGATCACTGCCCTCTGCGATGCTGACATCTCCGTAGCTCAGATGCAGATCCCACTCCTGCAAAAGTGCAAGGATGGAACGTATCAAGAAGTATGGGAGGAGATCAAAGCTAACACTACTGAGCTCTCAATGCACAAGCCATTCTATGGAGCAGCAGGTGGAATGCTTCTCAACCTCCCCAACGCCACACCTACACTAGGATCCAAGTTCCTAGCCAGGATCCTCGGTCTAGAGGAGAAAGTTAGATGGGCTGATCTAGTCATCACAGGTGAAGGCACCATAGACAACACATTTCAGGGTAAGGGCCCATCCGCTGTTCTAGACCTTGCTAGGAAACACAACAAGAAGGTACTGTACCTAGCTAGCAACGCCACACCTAGTAGTAAGCTCCTAAAATCTCACGGAGTGACAGCTTCTCTATCGCTCAGACCACCCCACAATCTCAACAACTACGCAGCACAGATGAGACATTGTATAGCTAACACCCAATACGAACTCAACACTCATCTAAAGGACATAGTATGCGCGGCGTAATACTAGCAGCTGGAGTTGGCAGAAGAATGAATATCAACTACAACAAGACCCTGACTGAGTTGAGACCAGGCTTCCGTGTCCTTGACACAATCATAGATAACATGCTCTCCTCCGACATATATGACATAAATCTAGCAGTTGGATATGATGGTGATACTGTGCGAGACAAAATAGAAGACAGCTGGGGAGAGCATCCAGTAGCAACATTCACGTACTTCTACTCACATAACTACACCAGCAGCAACAACTTGTACACACTCCACTGCATGCGTGACGAGCTTATCGGCAGAGAATTCGTCCTGATCAATGGAGACCTGGTCTTCGAGCCAGAAATTCTTGAGAGAGTCATCGACATGCCAGCTCCACGAATAGCAGTCACACGTGACACATCCTTGGACTATCCCGGGGTGACTATAAATGGAGATCAAGATATAACAGACCTCGGAAGACACATACACAAGCCAGACGCTCTAAGCATAGGCATATACTACTTCAGTTCTGCTATATCACACCGGTTCTTCAACCACGTTGACACATTGACTGTCAAGGAGCTAAGAATGTACGGCTTTCATGAGCCCTTGAGATCTCTCTTCCATGATGGTAAAATCAAGGTAACTGATGTCACTGACCTGCAGTTCACTGATATAGATACCAAAGAAGACATAGAAAGAGCCAAAGAAATTGAGTAAAGTAATTGGGCTACTGTCAGCTTGGGGAGCCGAAGAGTGGACAGAGCTTGCCATCAAGCAAGCTCTGAAGATATGTGACGACGTAGTACTGAACGTAGGTCCCTACGCTCCCAATGTAGTACCTTTCCGAGACAACACCGAAGAAATAGCAAAGAAGTTCCTCCCTCACATAAGAATTGTTGAGAGTGAGTCCACTGGTCAACACAACACCTCTAAAGCAGCTACCCTCAACAAGATGCTGACTACTAGTCCCTATCATAAGGTCGGCAATGCCTTCTGGGTGATAGACGTTGACGAATACTACTTCGAAGACGACGCTACTCTAATGAAGGACGAGCTCTTCGGAGGAGACTATACTCATGTCGTCCACGATGAGAAGTACTTCTTCATAAACATGCAGCACTACCTGAGGCATGAAAGAACAAGACTAATCAAGATTGTGGACATCGATCAGAGATTCAAACCTACTCAGAAGTGGGCCAAGAATAGAGACAAACCATACAGACATTGGGGTCCAGGTGAACACCACTACAGTGCACTCATGAATCCATATGTCAAGAAAGAAGTGTGGAAGACAGAGTCACGCAGTCATGCGGAGCTATACCACCCACTAGTCCACTGGACAGACGAAGTATACCTCAAGTACGAGCTAGACAACGAAGACTACTGGAACAGGAGAAACAAGGCGCTCTTCGGAGTCTTGACTCCCTTCTGGAAGGGAGACATGGCTGCTGATGAGAACGGTAGACTCTACCACTACTCCGGACCACATCCCCAAGTCATAGAGGATGCTGGTCTCCCACAAATACCTGACTTCAGGAAGAGATATAATCCCTTATGAGTCCAGAAGTAGTTAAATTTTGCGAGCGATTTGCTGGTTCAGTTGAAGCAGCTGAGACCAAACTAAGAAAAGCAGCCGACATAGATCTCACGTACTTCCTAGGAGATGGAAGACAAGCTGAGCTACTCTACTTCAGTGCTGTATCATTCAAGCACACACCTTCAGCAATACTAGAGATAGGTTCTGGGGTTGGAGTAACCACTAGGATACTCGCTAACTTGTGGCCTACCGCCACAATAGAGACCATAGACATACCACAGAGCCATCCAAAGTACAAGACAACTCCCAGATCAATAGAAGAAGATGCATTCTTACACAATGTTGACCGACCAAACATAACACTACATCAGCAACTTAGCATAGACTTCGCCTCCTACAATAAGTATAGGCAATGGGGACTCATCTATGTAGATGGAGACCATAGGAACCCCACCCTAGGAGAGGACATTCAGTTCGCTTACGACTGTGTCTCCCCTGGAGGACTAGTGTTCATGCATGACTACGGTAAGAAGGACACAGACGTCAGAGCGGTAGTAGATCGACTAGCACTAGAGATCTCTGAGACAATAGAGTTCCTGCCATTTCATTGGTCAGGAAACAAACATCTACAAGCGAGAATGGCATGGCTGAGAAAGAACCACGTTTAGTAAAGCTCCTCACTGCTGGAGGAATGGGTGACTCAGTCCTATCATACTGTAAACTGTGGTCTTCCAAGGCGCCATTCAATATGAATAAAGACAAGATAGAGCTAGTGCACGTTACCAATGAGAGAGGTGGCGAGAGATTCAGACGATCTATTCAGGAATGGTATGAGAGCCAAGGAATCTCAGCCAGAGTTGACCTAGCTCCCAAAGGGCTAGGATATTATAACGCTAACCGATGTAAGTATGACTACTACTTAGGAGCAGGAATAGGTGCATACAATGGAGGGGACGAGCGTAGCTGGCCTGTATCCTCTCTGCCCAAGATCAAGTTCAATCAACTCTCCTGGCCACGCACAGTGATAACTCCTTTCTCTGGATACAACTCCAACAGAAGCATATCAGTTGACATGCTCTCCCGATTCATGAACCGGCATCCACACCATTGGATAACACTGATAGGTTGGAGTCCCATCGACTACTCACAACTCAACGATCATGGAGCACAGCTTCATAACATGCTGAACCGCACTGAGGTTCAAGACGTAGTAGACATAGTATGCTCCGCTAACGTTGTCATAGGCTGCACTGGATTCATCACAATCCTAGCAGCTGCCGCAGGCATAGAGACATTCTCCATCAAAGAACCGAATGTACCCATGGCTCACTTTCATAGCAAGTGGAACGCACGCTATGTAAATACCATGGACGAGGTAAGGTTGACAGCATGAAAACATGGGGTGTAAGCTACGGGCTTATAGGCGACCTGATCATGGCTCTCCCTTGCCTGACCTACTTTAGAAAGAAGTGGCCCAACTGCTACAACTACTGGGTCATACAAAGGAAGGTGGCACAGTGTGCACCTATCTTCATCAACCACCCTATGATAGATAGGATTGTGATCACAGAGGGGTGGCAGAACGAAGGCTTCAGTGACAAGTTGTTGAGAGCAGAATGTGACTTCCAGTGTCTGCCTATACCACAGCAGATACATCAGCCACGTGACTGGTACAACTACACCAATGCAATAGAAGAAACAGCTAAGCTAGCTGGTATAAAGGACCTGACTCAAGTACTGAGTCCTGAGGAAATGACACCCTATCTAGATATGTGGTTCCCGATAGGACCACTGAGTGAGAAGAACCACGGGTACTCAAAGAAGTTCGATCGCTCGCACCTACCCGAAGGAGAGGTAGCTATCTGGCCCTTCGCAAATTACAAGGGAGAGTCCAACAGGTCTCCCTCTATCCTATGGTGGACCAACGCGGTCAACGAACTCATGAACATGGGGTTCAATATAAAGCACTACGGATACTTCACGGAGCCAACCCTATCAGATGACCCACGTTACGAGAAGCTCACGGAGCTTCCGTACTTCTCACAAGTCAAGCTAGCACTAGCTTCTAGGTTCGCTATCGGAACAGACAGTGGCTCAATGTGGGTGATGGGTGCCTATAAGCATCCATCAATCAACCTCATGACCAACTGGTTGGGTGGACACCGCGAGAACCCTCTAGCGTTAGAGCCCGCGAACTCTAGAGGCAAGACTCTCTTCGCCCCGGGAAGCTGCAGCAATATACCTATCAACAGGCTGATTGAGGAAGCGGAGGCAATGGACGATGGTATTGAACCCTAATATAGAACCAACAAGGATGGAGAAGATCAGCGAGCTCTTGCTAGAAGAAGTAGCAGAGCGCTTCGATCTCGACACAAGAGAGTGTTGGAATGACTGTATTGACATTGAGTTCAGTGAATCGTTTGCTGAACTCCTAGACAAATTCCTAGTTCTTCACATAAGAATGTGGAGACTAGAAGATGCCATTGGAGAGGCAACCTCCGATAAAGAGGTAGCTGACCTCAAGAGGAAGGTCGACATCTGCTTCAAGGAGAAGAGACCTAAGCTAACCGCTGCCATCAATACATACCTAGACGTCTACGTCATCGAAGGTAGACCCTTCGCTGAAGAGAGCGTGAAGCTGTACAAGGGATATGACTCGTGAAACTTTACGTACCCACTTGCAACCAGTATCTCCACCTGATCAAGCCATACTCAATGCTCATGAAGAAGTACTGGCCCAACCAGAAGGTCGTAGTCCTTGGCTATGATAGGCCAGACTTCTTGCTTCCAGTGAATTTCGACTTCATATCACTAGGCAAACAAGAAGACTTTGGCAAATCCTGGACCAATGGGCTGATCCCATTCTTCCAGAACCTAGACGAACACCATCTGATGCTCTCTTTAGACGACATGTTCCTTATTCATCCTGTCCCACAGTGGAAGGTTAATGTCATGGAGGGGTATGTAGCTTCAGGGACAGTACAGAAAGCTATCATCCACTCCCATCTCAACAACATATGGGGAGAGTTGTGGGAAGAACCCAACGACTACAAGATGATAAAGATCAGACAGAACGCTGACTACAGGACCACCATACATCCCTCCATATGGAATAGGGAGTATCTGCTCAAGTATCTCAAGCCTAACTTCACGCTGTGGCAGTTCGAACTCTCTAACTTTGCAGAGTCCAAGCGTGATGGCGCCACCATCATAGCTTGGCCTACAACAAATGCAGACGGCGAAGCCGATGAGAACAGGGGAGACAACATCTTCAACACGTGTAACATCTATAGAGCACAGGGAAAGGTTCAATGGAAGAACATTGACCTGTTGTGCGACGAAGACCAGATGATGATAAAGGAGCATCTACCTAAATGATACGACTAGCCAACGACATCATAAACAACAAAGACATTGATGATCTTAGGGACTGGCTAGGAACCTACCCTCGTCTGACTAAAGGAGAGGTGACTGTTCAGTACGAAGAAGCGTGGGCTAAGTACATTGGCACAGACTATGCAGTCTTCGTGAACTCCGGATCCTCCGCCAACCTACTGATGCTAGCAGCATTAAAAGAGGGCGGATACCTAGAGTCTCCGGGTCAGATAGTTGTCCCAGCTTTGTCATGGGCAACAGATCTGGCTCCAGTGCTTCAACTAGGAATGAAACCTATCCTAGTCGACTGCAACATGAAAGACCTATCAGTAGACCTTGGAAAGCTAGAGCACCTCTTCATCACGCACTCACCATCTGCATTGATGTTAGTATCAGTCCTAGGTCTTGTGCCAGACATGGAAGAGATCCGCTATCTCTGCAGCAAGTATGCAGTTACACTGTTGGAAGACTGCTGCGAATCCTTAGGGTCAGAGTACAAAGGGAGAAAGCTTGGGTCAACGGGGCTTATGTCCTCTTTCTCCACGTACTTTGGCCACCATATTTCTACCATCGAAGGTGGGATGATATGCACTGACGACCCAAGACTTCACGACATACTACTCATGCTCCGCAGTCATGGATGGGCTAGAGACCTCTCCCAGAAGAGGAGAGAATCACTTGAAGTAGAACACAACATCAGTGGCTTCTCATCTGCATTCACGTTCTACGTCCCAGGATTCAACCTAAGATCAACAGACCTTCAGGCCTTCATAGGTCTAGGTCAGCTCAAGAAGCTACCATCTGTTGTAGAAGCCCGATCCAGGAACTTTGCCTACTATATGCAGAACATCTCTGATACAATGTGGAAACCAGACATAATGTATCCCCTAGCTGACTACATGTACTCCAACTTCGCATTCCCTATCATATCAACACACCGTAATGCGATAGCAGGAGATCTAGGAGAGATACAGATAGAATGCCGGCCACTTATATGTGGGTCCATGACCAATCAACCATTCTACAAGACATACATGGACACCTGGGGTATATCAACTACCCCCTCGACTCCCAATGCTGACCTGATAGACAAAGAAGGATTGTACGTACCGAACCACCCAAGCTTGACACACGAAGACCTAGACAAAATAATCCATTGCATTAATGGGGAATGGCAGGAGGAATGACAGCTAAGAGAGCCCTAATCACAGGAATAACAGGAATGGATGGCAGCCACATGGCCGACCTCCTACTAGAGAAAGATTACGAAGTCTTTGGATTGGTAAGACAGACAGCAACTCCTAACCTTCGAAACCTTGATGGGATAGAAGACAAAGTAACATTCATAAAGGGTGACCTTCACGACCAGAGCTCACTAAGCAAAGCTATGGATATAGCACAACCCGATGAGGTATACAACTTTGCTGCTCAATCCTATGTAGGATCTAGCTGGGCGACTCCCGAACAGACCAGTGACATCAATGCACTTGGAGTCATGAGAATGTTGGAAGCCATGAGGCAGACAGGACACAACGTCCCATTCTACCAGGCCTCCAGCTCTGAGATGTTTGGAGCAGTACAAGAGACTCCTCAGAATGAGAACACCATGTTCTATCCTAGGAGTCCCTACGCCGTAGCTAAGTGCTATGGATACTGGATCGCGCGGAACTACAGAGACTCCTACAGAATGCATACTATCAATGGCATCTGTTTTAACCATGAGTCAGAGCGCCGGGGGTTTCACTTTGTGACTCGAAAGATCAGCAGGGCCGTAGCAGCTATTCATCTGAACAAGGCCACCGAGATTCGTCTCGGAAACCTAGATGCAAAGAGAGACTGGGGCTATGCTCCAGACTACATGGATGCCATATGGCTCACGATGCAGAGAGGAATAGCAGACGACTATGTCATAGCCACAGGACAGAGTCACTCAGTCAAGGAGTTCCTGACCATAGCATTCAAGACGGTAGGAATAGACGACTGGGGATCATACGTATCACAAGATGCTAATCTTATGCGTCCTGCTGAAGTCCATAGACTGGAAGGAGACTACTCCAAGCTCAAAGCAGCTACAGGATGGGAACCCACTGTAAAATTCGAGGCTCTGGTAACCAGGATGGTTAACCATGACATAGCTGACATTCAGAAAGGTGACTAGTGTCTATTCAGGACAAAGAGAAAGAGATACGGAAGCTGTTCCGCGAGTGGGTAGATCTACAAGACGACCCATCTAAAGTGCGGTACGCTGGCCCAGCTCTGAACGGAGACGACTACGACAACGTCCTGAGCGCTCTCTTCAGTGGATGGTGGTCCGGAGGAAGCTTCACCATCCAAGCAGAAAGAAAGCTAGCTAGGTTCTCTAAGCGAGAGCATGGACTGCTAGTCAACTCAGGCTCCTCAGCCAACCTCGTCCTGATATCAGCTGCCAAGGACCTGTACAACTTCAAGGATGGGACACGGATACTGACTCTAGCCTGTGGCTTCCCCAGCACAGTCAGTCCCATCATACAGAACAACATGCGCCCTAGGTTTGTGGACATAGACTTGGACACCCTAGCATTAGACCCTCAGCTGTTAGAGGACGAGCTGAAGGCTGACACCAGCATCAGAGCTATCTTCGTAGCTCATACCTTAGGCTTCCCCAACAACATAGAAGACATACTAACCATCGCTGCCCGCGCTGGAGCCAATGTCTTCTTTGACTGCTGTGATGCCTATGGTACAATATACAAGTCCAAGCCAATACAGGCCTTCGGAGACGCAGCTACCTTCAGCTTCTACGTAGCCCACCACCTCACAATGGGAGAGGGTGGAGGGATAGTAACAGACAGTGCTCACCTTCAGAACTACATGAGAGGAATGAGAAACTGGGGAAGGTACTGCTCGCATCCAGAGTGCTGCATCAGATCAGAACACCCTGAAGCCTTCTGCCCTCCAACAAAGCTGACTAGAAATGCTGACCTCCCCGAGGACTACAGCGTCAACTATCAGTTTGAGTGGCTAGGATACAACCTAAAACCACTGGAGCTACAATCAGCGATGCTTCTCAGTCAACTCGATAGAGCTAGAGAATTCGACACCATCCGGATAGCTAACTACAAGAAGCTGTACGACTACTTCAACAGTCACCCCAAGTTCCAGTTTAAGACTTGGGAATTGAAAGATGGAGTATCTCCCTTCTCATTTCCCATCTTAATGCCAGACGACGCACCATTCAGAAGAGTTGATATGATCAACCATCTCAAGCGAAAAAAGATAGAGACTCGTCTGCTATTCGGAGGCAACCTGACTAAACATCCTGCTTTCACGAACAATAGTCAGAGATGGGACGCAGCTCCAGATCTATCCAACTCAGACAGAATCATGAATGAGTTCATAATGCTAGGAGTATCCCAAGTGAACTCACTACCTCAGATCCAGAGAGTAATAGACTCTGTAGAATCATTCTTAGGGAGCTACTAATGAAGTGCAAGTTTGTGCAGCCATACCTTGACGCTAGTGATCTAGACATGGATATCATAGGAGGTATCCTTCGTAGCGGATGGTGGAGCAACGCCACATGGGTACGAGACCTAGAGAGTCGCTTCAGACAGGAGACCAAGGTCAAGCATGCTATAGCATGCGCTTCATGCACATCCGGACTAGCAATAACTATCCGTGCCGCTGGATGGAGGAACATGAGAGTAGGAATGCCAGCATTCACATGGCCCAGCACCCTACTGGCAGTGGACTCCAACCATAACATTGCAGTGTTCGGAGATGTAGACGCCGATACATGGTACATGGAGGACGCACCTCCAAAGATCGACAGGGTTCTCATGGTAGACACTTTCGGATCCCAAGCACCTATACCCTTGGGAGTCGCACCAGAGAACGTTATCTATGATGCGGCACACTCCTATGGTCTCCCTAATCTAGGGAAGAGAGGCTTAGCAGAGGTAGTATCCCTAGGATTTAACAAGCCCATCACCGCAATGGAAGGTGGGATAATCCTCACCGATGACGACACTCTAGCTGAGAAGGCTACTGAGCTGAGAGACTTCTCCTCTCGGATGACAGAGATAGGTGCTTACATAGCATCACTATCCCTAGACCTCTACGAGCAGTCGTCCGCTACACGTACCAACAATGCCAGGGATTACATACGTTTCCTCACGAGTTTTAACATTCAACACATTCATACAGGCATCTACAGCGTCTTCCAGATCCTTGCTCATAATGAGGAGGAGCGAGAGCGCATAGTCAAGAGCCTACTAGAGGTAGGAGTAGAGACAAAGAGATATCATGCTCCACTCGCTGACTATTTGCCTATCAGCGACTCCATATACGAGAGAGCCATAGCTCTGCCAATTCATTCGGGTGCAACCCCATTAATAGAAGAGATATGTGATATCATAAACGAGGCAGCGGACCATGACTATGGTTCCAGCCTCTACACTAGGAAATATCTACTGGGGAGCTAATGAAAGCGGTCTTCATACAACCATACTATCAGAACGTCTGGGAATCCATTGGAGTAGGATATATCATGTCCTACTGCAAGAAGCATGTCCCTGATTGGGAGTATGATTTCTTCCAAGGGAACTTCGACTCAGACAAGGTCATCTTAGATGGATGCCAAGACGCTGATGTAGTAGCGTTCTCCTGTACCACCCCCACTTTTCAGCACGCATTACATCTGGCGAAGATGGTGAAAGAGATCAACCCACGCGCCAGGACTGTGTTCGGAAGCTGGCACCCAACTGCACTGAAGGAGAAGACCTTCGAAGATGGTAGGGACAGCGTCATAGATCAGATCGTAGTAGGTGAAGGAGAGATGGCATTCGCCAACATCCTCAAGGGTAACACTGACAAGATAGTTATGGGCAGTGCCCTTGGATTCAACGAGCTACCCTGGCCTGATCGTGAGGGTATCAAGAATCATAGGACAGTAGAGCTGTGCCATGAGATGGTAGGCCAACGAATCACAAGCTTTCAGGCTAACAGGGTGTGCCCTGTTAACTGTATATTCTGCTCAGAGAAGATCATGACTGGCAGGTTCAACAGAAGAACAAATGCCATCAGATCTAGAGATCCAAAGGACGTATGTGACGAGATCGAGCACGTCATCAAGGAGTTCGACCTTGATTACTTCAAGTTCGTGGACGCGACCTTCGACATCTCTGCGCAGTATGTCATCGACTTCTGTAAGGAGAAGATCAAGAGAGGCATCACCACTGAGTGGGAGTGCCTCATCCATGCTGTCTTCTGTACAGAAGAGATGTTCCAGTGGTTGAAGAAATCTAACTGCAACCAAATAAACATTGGAGTGGAGAGTGGCTCAGACAAAGTCCTACGTAAGGTAGGTAAGGGCACCTCAACCAAAACTGTCAGGAAGGTATTCAAGTGGGGCAGGACCTATGGGATAGAGCGCAGAGCGTTCTTCATCTTAGGCATGCCCAACGAGACGGAAGATGATTTAATCCTGACAGACCAGTTCATAGAGGAGATAGAACCTGATGTGATAGGCTTCACAATCCTTTGCCCATACCCTGGCTCTGACCTGTACGATCATGAGAAGTACAGGCACATAGACTGGGCAGGGACTGACGAGTACTCCAACGACTTCTGGCACACAGAACACCTTACCAACCAACGCCTCAAAGAGTGGCAGGCGTACCTCAACAAGAAGTACGCCGATGTCATGTGTGAGAGAGTAGAGCTAGGGAACACCAACATAGAATGAAAAGACTCTTAGTAACACGAGCCGACGAGGGTGTAGCGGAGATGGCTGCCCTAACTCACCCACTCCTCAAGCACTACGCTAAGGTGTGGGGAGCAGACTTCATCAATCTGACCCACAAGACAGATTGTACTGTCGGTGATGGCTTTAGACACTACCGCATCATGAAGCTCTATGACCTACTAGAAGACTATGATCGAGCCGTATGTATAGACACGGACACTATCATACATCCGCGCTGTCCTAACTTGTTTGATGTTGTCCGTGAGGACCGCATCGGAACCATCTATGAGGACGTGGGGTCACGTAAGAGCCACCGCCGCAAGCTGATACACCAAGCTCAAGCAAAGTTTGGTAACGTTGCTTGGACTCAGGGCTACATCAACAACGGAGTCTTTGTAGTATCAAAGATGCATCGTCCAATCTTTCAGAAGATTAATGGTGAGTATTGGACTGAGTTCGGATCCGATGACGTGCACCTGGCCTGGCAAGCTCACGCCCATGCATTCCTATTCCAAGAGCTACCCTTCACCTTCAATCACATGAGTATGTTCTCAGAAGAGTGGCATGGCTCACCTAGCCGGTTCAACTCCAACATCATCCATTATGCAGGTGGAGCTAAGTTCCCCGACAACAAGGGAGCCAAGAACACAACCCACGACAAAGTAGCCTTCATGAAGAAGGATATGGAGAAGATATGGGGAAGCGACTCACTCTTAGGGAAGAAGCTCTGTCCCTGGCTGAACAGTACGACGACTTAACTATGTTCTTCTGGGATGAAGAAGATAATATACAGCAAGTCGTTAAGCTTAAGAAGGAGTGGGGACATGAGTACGTGATATACCTCACTGACAACCGGATGCTAAGTATCTTCAGCTATGCAGACCACGAGGACATCTCATACTTCATGTCCAGGAGATTCTAGTGAGAATGATAACAGTCAAGGCCTTCAACAGACCAGCCTACCTAAAGCAATGCTTAGACAGCCTAGCTATTCAACCAGAGATCCATAACTATGAGGTCCTCATCAGCATAGATGGAGGACCTGAGCAGGTCTACGTCTCAGAGATCATAGATCGTCTGGGATGGAGAGACAGAGCACGTGTCGTTGAGCAACGAAACAACCTTGGATGTGCAGGTCACACCAGATGGCTTCTAGAGCAAGGCTTCAAGGAGTCTGACATGGTCATTCATATAGAGGATGATGCAGTCATGGGCAGAGACTGCATCAACTGGTTGGAGTGGGCTCATGCACACTGTGAGGAGAACAACTACTTCGCAGCCTGCTCATTCCTCAGAGCTCACGATACCTTCCTTCCAAAAGAAGACAACGAGTTCGGTGAAAGAGTAGCAAGCCTAGACCCAGCCGCCAACTTCCTCCGACCCTGGTTTGAGACCGGTGGTCCCTTCATGTTTACAAAGAAAGCATGGGAAGGCATAGTAGAGAACGGAGGCGTCTACGGAGCCACAGGCAACTGCAACGCAAAGATCTGGGGCAAAGATTGGAAGCGCATGGCCATCAAGGTCACCGACAAAGGATCTTGGGGCTGGGCTATCAACAAACACCTTAGAGGAGATGGCATCTGTGTCTTCCCTGACGTCAGCAGATCCCAGAACATCGGAGCAGACAAGGGAATATTCAACCCTGATCCGACCTGGCACATGAACAACATCTACAACAAGCACTGGATAGACAGCGACGAGTTCCAAGACATAATTCCTAGGGCTCTTACCTATAAGATCCCTACAACAACAGTAAGTGATTCACATTCCTTATGACACTACATCCGACAGAAATAACTGGCGCGCGCACTGATAGCAGGGCCATCATTATTCCAAAGCTCCTGGATAGAGTCTACGATAGAAAGCATAGACCTCTAAACATAATAGAGACCGGCACCATCCGTAACGTCACAGATCCCAAGAGGTACATGTTAGGTGATGGATACTCAACGTTGTATTCAGCCTGTTGGTCTGCGAACTCTGGGAGAGAGCATGATATCTACAGCATTGACTTGCACACACAGACATGCAAGGATTATCTAGCAAGGTATGGTCTAGACTCCTACGTGCACTTCATGGAAGAAGATTCAGTCGAGGCTCTCGAGAGGATGTTGACCTGGGATGACAAGAAATTCATAGCTGACTTCATCTACTTTGACAGCGGTAACGAAGCAACATTGACTATGAGAGAGCTTCACACGGCACTCTTTCTCCTAGAAGATGGATCTATCATTGCCTTCGATGACTTTGATCTGAGAGCAACAGAACAAAATAAGGGGCGAATCCTCCTGCCATTACTAGATGAGGCTGAAATACCATACGAGATCTTTAATGATAGAGTATGTTACATAGATCTCACTAACGAAATCCTAGATGTGCTTGAGACCGCCCTATGGGAAGGAGACCATGAGTAGAATTGCATCCATGACTATCTCTCTGAATGAGGAGATATTAATCCCCTTTTGTATCGGATCGCTCCTAAATTTTGCGGACAAGTGCATCGTCGTGGACACTGGCTCCACTGACAAAACGATACCGATTTTGAGACATCTCTTCCCTAGAGAGATAGAATCTGGGAATCTGATGATCACAGAGATGGGACCCATCTCTAACTATGAACTCTTCAGAGCCCGCGCGCATGCTCTTAAAGAGATGCGCAAGCTAGGAGTAGACTACTGGATCAAAGCAGACTGTGATGAGATCTTCTATGACACCCAGGCTAGGAAGATCAGAGATTGGTTAGGCATGATGAAGTCTCCCTTTCAGGAGCTACATACATTTAAGCACGAGCTCTACCAATCCAAGCTCTTCGAAGATGAGGAGTGGCTCTCCGAGATAGAGAACGACTTCCTCCTCCCAGACCTATGCAATATCTTCTTTGACAGAGATAGGACAGCAGACAACGCACCCCGAGGGCCATTTGGTCATCCTACCTTGCAACCTGTAGCTGGAGCTATAGCTAAAGGTAAGTGGGTAGACGAGGCAGCTAAGAAACTAGCTGAGGGAGTGTACTATCCGAAGGGATCACAGGGTCCCACCTATGAGTGGGGAGAGTTCGCTCTCTGTCACTACGGATGGGCCAAACCAGTAAGTCGCAAGCTAGCTAAAGAAAGCATCTGGCAGGGTTACAGTCCTGTAGACCGGAACAACCAACGCGTCGCGGGGCTGGAATCCACAGACGAAGCT
>SDBT01002019.1_pt1 | contig 36375 bp, 46 predicted proteins | sample 2277101 | NCBI WGS metagenome assembly SDBT01 (sample SAMN10404973, study PRJNA504765) | marine sediment metagenome | isolation source: marine sediment core GS10_PC15, 103 cmbsf | place: Arctic Ocean: Southern Knipovich Ridge | collected 2010 | reverse complement strand
GTATAATTTATATATCAACTCTCAAGGAGATGAAAAATTAAGAAAAGGCATTATCACCAGCATGGTTGATTTATTAAAAGCTTTTGATTTTAATGAACCCAATGCTATATTTTGGTTTTTTGGTGATCATGGTATTCAAAGATGTGAAAACATTATACCCAAGCCCGCACAATATTATTCTTGGGCTTTGGTAAAGGATAATGTAAAAAGAGTAGAGCCCTTAAAAACAAAAATTATCTCGATGCGTGATTTTCCAGATATTCTCATAAAGAAATTGGGTTATAAGATCTCACACCCCAGCCTAGTAAATAAAGATAAAATCTATTACGTAGAAGATGGGAGAAAAAAGTACGGAGAATTTAGATCCACTACCGCTTTAGCTGCACAAGTTGTTGAATGGAAAGAAAATAATCCTTTAACAATTTTACAAACCTGTTATTTTTTAGACCATGCTTTTCACCGCGATTTAATTTCTTTAGATCCTTTAGGATCCTGTAAACCAATAATACCGATTGAAAATAACGTATATCAAAAAAAGTTGGATATCTTAGAAAAAGCTGTGATAAATAAGTTTAGTTGGGTTAAGGAGAACATAAAATGAAAGAGAATCCACTAAAAACTGATATAGCGTATGATGTAAAGATAAAAACAACTACCGCGTTAGGTGATACGTTTGTAAAGCGTGGTCCAAAAGGCACCTTAGAAAGCTTTCCAAGTTTGCATCAACATATAACAGTATTAACAACGGACCCCAAAAAAATATATAAAGTTTTTGGGGATAATTTAATTGTAAGTATTACCCGAATTGGTCCAGGATATTTGTTATGAGTTGCGAAGTATTTGATTTATTTCAACGACTTTTATGCAGAGGTTGGCTATTTAATTTTGGAGCCATTGAAGGTGAAGCTGTACTTTATGCTTGTATTCATAGAGAAATAGAGTACGGAATATGTTTTAAGTTTAACAGAAAGCTGGATTTTAATGCTCAGTTTAAGTATTTTCTAAATCAAATAGAAGAAGAGTATCATAAAATTTTGCAAGGGGATACCGATTCCTATCAAACCATGGAAGAATAGCTGTAATTTAAGATAAAGGATTATCAATGAGCGTAGCAAAAGAAATTGAAATAGATGTTTTAGCGTTAGATAATATAGTAACAAATCTTCTTGAAACACTTCAACGTGTTCCTGCTGAAATTACTCTCAGCACCTTAGAACAGCAAGGGGATATTGTATTAGCTTTACGACAGCTAAGAGATACCCTAAAAGAAGGCCTAACAAAAAGCAATAAAATTCTTGCACCCGTTGAACAGCATCTTTGTCAAACCATAGCGAATAAAATAGAAGATGGTCTTTCATATAAACATCCCAAAGCCACGATAACAGCATCAGCTCGAGGATTTTTTGTTGTAGTTGATGGTATAAAATTTTATGAATGGCTCTGTAAAGATGGGAATGAAAAAGCTCCTTTACAGAAATTCATTAATTATGTAAATTCAAAGAAAGAGAGGGCTGAACTATGCGATAATTTATTAAGCGATGGAAAAGATGTGCCAGCAGGAATTAAAGAACATATTATAGCTTCAGTAACAATAAGGAGAAAAAGCGATGAGTAAGAAAAAAGCAAATGAAGTCGAAAAAGAAGAAACTGCTTTGGTTAACATGGAAAAATCAGATGTACCAGCTTGGCTATCACCTATACCAGAGGATAGTCCGTTGAGTGGGCTTGAAAATATGCGGCCAGGTGATTTACTTGTACCACGGCTTATTTTATTACAAGGACTCTCACCACAAGTTGTAGAAGGTCCAAAGGAAGCAGGTCAGATTATAAATTCGATCACCGGCGATGTTTGGATAGACAAGGATCAAACCCTGGAATTTATTCCGCTATATCATTACCTCGAATGGATTCGATGGGGTGAGCGTGAAACTGGAGAAGGCATTCTTGAACGATCACTTGAACCAGAGGGCTCTTTAGCTCAAATGGCGATGCGAAAAGTAAAACGCTCAACGTCCAAAGGTATTGAGATTTTCACGGTTACAGAGTATCACAACTTTGTAGCTATCTTTCCAAAATATAGTTTTGAAATGCCCGTGATTATTTCCTGTGCTAAAACAAATATTAAGAAGGGGCGTAAACTTTTGGGCCTTGCTCGTTATCGTGGAAGATATCCGCTATTTGCTGGTAAATATGTTATCCAAGCGATTATTGAAACAAATTCCGCAGGTCAAAAGTACTATGTTTTTGATTTTACAAACGCTGGCTGGGTGGAGGAGGAATTATATCCAGTTTTAGAAGGGTTGTACAAGCTTATTAAAGAAGCTTATCAACAGCGAAAACTTTTATCACATCAAATGGAAGAAACAAATCCAATAGAAGAAAATGAAATGTAGAAAGGCGGTTAAAATGATTACAGTACTTCGCGTACGGTGTACGCAATGTGAAAAAACCTTTACCGTTGTAACAAAGGAGCCTAAAAAAGTTACAGAGGGTCAAAGTCTAAAAATTTCTTGTAAAGATATACAGCCCTTTTATAAAGCAGCTAAGGGCTGCACAAAAAAATTGGTGTATATCCGAACACAAGGACGTCGAGAGTTATCCGCAAAACACGACGTTGTATTGGAGGAAATAAAAAATGTTGTGGAAAGAACTAAAAGAAGAAGTCGAAAAACAAGGCGTAGTTGATAACGATGAGGTGGTTCTTCCAATGGTTGTAAGTAAGAATGTAATCTGCGAATACTGTGGGCAGGAAATCTATGCTTTAGGATCTTGGATATCAGAAAGTCCTAAGACAATTAGAACGGTGCGTGTTTCCAGAATATTTCCAATAACACGCTTACTAAGGGGCGGATTATGATTCTCATAGATTATGATATGCTTGTGCATCGTTGTTATCGAGCCATGGATCACCTACATAACTCTAAGGGCCAAGCAACTGGGATGGAATATGGTGTTCTTAGATCTTTGAAATCTCTCTCTAAGCGTATCACGGACTCTGAGGAACATGAGGTTGTGCTATGCTTAGAGAGTCGTGGTATTAAGCGACCTGATTGGTATAAAGCTCATCGATCTCGATTAATCAATTCCTTTTATGAGAGAAAAGATATTTTATTGGCAGAATTAAAAGAGATATATCCGTGGGCTATGTGTCCTGGATGTGAGGCAGATCAAGCTATGTATACTTTAAGCTTAACTAAGACATCTTGTTTTATATACACGAATGACAGTGATCTGTTTCAAGCAATCTCACCAACAACTGTAGTTGTTCGATCCTTTGAGTATCAACTTTATTATTGGACAGCAGCTGAACTTTTTGAAAAGCTTTATGTAAAGCCAAATCAATATGCTCTATATAAATCATTAGTTGGTGATAAGAGCGATGGTATATCAGGTATAAAACGTTTGCCACGTAAGATAGCTGCAGAGATGGCTCGTAGAGCTCAAGGCTATTATATGGAAGAAAAGGGATTACCCCCAGCAGAAGCTTTAATCGCAAGTTTAAGGGAATATAAGGAAACGGTTTCTAAAAAGGTAGGAGCTCGATTTAATGATTTTATCAATGAGTGTGTACGAGTTAATGTTGATTTAATTATGTTAAAACAAGATGCTTTGATAACTTTTACACAACCTGGTAAGCGTTCAATTCAACCCTACTTAGATAGCTTGGAAATTAGATCCTTACGTTATGACGAAGAAACGGAATTTTAACGCATAGATTCTGGAATGAAGGGATTCATTACGTGGACGTGTTGGCAATTCTCGAAGAGTATTCCATAGAAGGTGTATTGACAGAAGAAGAATTTTTAACGCTTTGTCCTTTTCATAACGATACACATCCTTCTTGTTCGATAAATATAGAAAAAGAAGTTTTTAGATGCTTATCTTGTGATGCTCACGGAGATGTTATAAATTTTTTAGCAGCTGTTACAAATATAAGCAGAGCAGCGATAAAAAAACATCTTGAAATTGGCACAGATTCGCCAACTATTCTTTCATTACGCTTAATTGTAAAATGGAATAAAGCATTGTTAAAATCAAAAAATAATCTTTATCACTTAAAACAAAAGGGCCTAAATGAAGACACGATAAAAAAATTCTTAATAGGATTTGACAGTAAGAGAATTACTTTTCCAATCTTTGATAAAAATGGTAACGCAATAAATGTGCGTAAGTGGCTACCAGGAGCGGTAAAGAAAAAAATGATAAGCATAAAAGGGCACGGAAAACTGAATCTATACCCTTTAGCTAATCTATCAGCGAAGGAAATTGTAATAACAGAAGGGGAAATCAAAGCTTTATTACTTTGTCAGATGAATTTTAATGCGATAACGGTAACGGGAGGTTCAAAATCTTGGATCGATGAATGGAGTGCATTTTTTAGAGATAAAAGAGTGCACATAATATATGACATTGATAATGCAGGAAAACTTGGTGCTCAAAAAATTGCTAAAAGTTTATATTGTTATACCAAAGAAATTTATATCATCGAGTTACCGCTTGATAAAACTAAATATCCAACAGGCGATATTACAGATTATATTGTTGCACTTAAACACACTAAAGAGGATATCTTAAAGCTTTTTAGAAAAGCAGATAAATGGGAGCCCTTTATATATCGTGAAACCTTTGATGAAAAAATCTATGAGGTATTACTCTCCAATAGCACAGAGTCTAAGTTTTTTAATCGAATAATTAAAACAAATATAATAGTTTCAGCTAAAGATACTGCTCCATATATAATTCCTTTTCATGTTAAAGCTGTCTGTTCCAAGGACCAGGAAATGTGTGCTTTTTGTAGTTGCTTAAAACAAGAGGAATTTAAGATTGATAAAAAACATCCTGTAATTCTTGAATTTATAAATTGCACTAAAACAAAACAGGTACAGGCGATTAAAAAAGCAGCTGGCATTCCAGGCAATTGTAAAGTTGTTATTTTTGAAATACTTGAAGCTATGAACATTGAAGAGATTAGGTTAATACCTCAGATTCAAATCGCACAGCATTCTTCTCAACACGTTGTAAGACAAGGATTTTATATAGGACATGGAATTGAGCCTAATGCTAATTATACCATACAAGCACGTGTTTGCACCCAGCCTGAAACACAATATGCTACTCTCTTAATTTTTGAAGCCGAGCCTGCTATTGATAATCTTTCCATCTTTGAACTTAAAGAGGACTTAAGTATTTTTAAGCCAGAAGAATGGACCAAGGAATCCATAGAAAAAAGACTCAAGGAAATTTATATTGATTTTGAAAGCAACGTAACAAGAATATATAAGAGACCTATGCTTCATCTATTTTATGATTTATGTTATCACTCTGTTTTATATATTCCTTTTCAAGGGCAAATTATCAAGGGCTGGGTAGAGGGTTTGGTACTCGGGGATTCGGGACAAGGTAAATCAGAAACCATTCTTCAGTTGCAAAAACATTATGGCGTAGGTGAAAGAATTGATATTAAAACGTGTTCAATAGCAGGGCTTATAGGAGGCCTTTTAGAGACTGCTAAAAGATGGTTTATAACATGGGGCATTATTCCGCTTAATGATAAAAGGCTGGTGGTGTTGGAAGAAATCAAAGGGGTGTCACCAGAAATCATTGCAAAGCTAACTGAAACACGTAGTTCAGGCATAGCTGAGATAGCTAAGATAGAAAAGGCTCGAACCAATGCTCGTGTTAGATTAATATGGATTAGCAATCCTCGAACAGATAGACAGATTCTCACCTATAATTTTGGAGTTGAAGCGATAAAAGAACTTATAGGAAATCTCGAAGACATTCGAAGATTTGATTTTGCTATTATTTTAACTGTAAAAGATGTAGATGAAAGATGGATTAATTTGCCTCTTGAAAAAAGAGCTATTATTAAACACCGCTTTACCGCAAAACTTTGTCAACAACTAATTCTATGGGGCTGGTCTCGAAAAGCAGATCAGATTACTTTTACACCAGAAGCGATACAAGAAATCTTAAAAACAGCTTCATACATGGGCTCGCGATACAGTTCTAAAATTCCACTCGTAGAATCTGCGGACCAAAGATTAAAACTAACAAGATTAGCTACTGCTTTAGCTGTTAGAACCTTTTCTACGGAGGATAATGCAACAGTATGTGTTAGAAAATGTCATGTTGAGTATGTATCAGAATACTTAGAAAAAATATATTCATCTGCCGCTTGCGGATATTTAGATTACAGCAATTTGATAAAAAAGGAAAATGAAATAAAGGATAAAGACTTTATAATTGAAAGTCTTATTAAGCTGCCTTTTGCTAAGAGCGTTGTTGAGACATTTTTGGATACAAAAGTTTTTACAATATTTGACATAATAGATTGGACAGAATTAGAGGTGGATGAATGCAGAAAACTTATAGGATTATTTGTTAGAAATAATGCGATAAAAAGATATAAAAGAGGCTATATAAAAAATCAAGCTTTTATAGCGTTACTTAAAGAAATGAAAGAAAAGGAGCTTACTAATGAAACAAGATATGATAAAGCAACTCAAGAAGAATTTTGATAAAACCCGTGATTATATTTATCTTGCGGGACCATTCTTTAATGACATTCAAGAATCTTGGGCCATGGATTTAGCATTAACCCTACGCAATCGAGGTTATCACATCTACGCTCCTGTTGATGAGAAATTTGATGGGAAAACTGAGCTAAAGGCGAATGATATCTTTACTCGCGACATCGAATGGCTGTTAAGCAGCAAAATTGTATTAGCCCAACTTGATTATCCTCTTGAGGAATCTAAAGTATTAACTATCCTGGATCAAAATAAATGGCGACACCGGCCCATTAGTTTTCCTGATTCAGGAACCGTGTGGGAGATGGGATATGCTTTTGCTAAAAATATTCCAGTAATAGGCTATCTAAGAAAACCTTCTCTTTTCTTAAATTTAATGTTAGCCCAAGGTTTAACAGGATATATCGAAGAAGATTTATTGGAGCCTTTTCAAAAAGAGGGAATTTTTTGGAATCTCATTCAAGGATGGAAAGGAACACAGATATGAATTTTCAATTTCACGTATCATCAAAAGTTTTTAACGACATAGCAGCTATTAATGAACACGATATCGATATCCAAGATATAGCACACAGCTTGGCACATATTTGTCGATTTAATGGGCATACTCCATATTTTTATTCAGTAGCAGAGCACTCAGTTCTTGTTATGAAAGCTGTAGAGCAAAGTGGGATTAAGCTTACAGCCTCCTTACAGCTTGCAGCTTTGCTCCATGATGCTCATGAATGCTATGTAGGTGATATCATACGACCTATGATGAAGTGGCTGGATATAAATCAAAGCAGGGGAGCAGGTGACGGCATTAGAGAGTTGCTCAAACATTTTAAGGACTTAGTTGAGAAGGCCTTTAAGCTTTCCTATGGCCCAGAAGAACTTGTTGCTATTCACCGAGCAGATAACTTTATGCTTAACGTTGAAGGAAGAAAATTTTGGAACGAGAATTGGGGTTCCACAAATTCTTGTATAAAAGCATGGCGAAATAAAATTAAGTATTATGTACCTGGTAAAGCGAAACAAATATACCTGGAGGCCTTTAATAATGTTTACCCAAAACATGTGGCTGCGTGCAAAATGGACACAAGAAAAAATAAAGAATAAATATCCTGAGGATTTACGCTTAAATCACTTAATCGCTTGTGTCCAAATTAGTAAAGAGGTGATGGAAGTTCTTGATTGCATACCTTGGAAATTTGAGCGAGAGATGGATTCTGTAATACGAGAAAAACTAATAATAGAACTCGTAGATGTATTCAAGTATTTTTGTCGCTTACTTATAATACATGATATAACACCAGAAGTATTTCAAAAAGCTTTTACTAAAAAATCTGAAATAGTAGAAAGGAGACTTTTCAATGGAGAATTGTACAAGCCAGATATGGAAAAATCCATATAAGAAAAGATTCAATGAAGTGCCGCTAACAATAGTTAAAGATTTGAATGACGCTCTTAGCGTAACGTTAATTAAAAAACCTCAGATTACTGGAGCGTTAAGAGAATTTGTTGAATGTGGTTCAAAAACCCGACCACCTGTTTTTGAAACAGCCGGAACATCTTTGGAGAAACTGATTAAAAGCAATGCTTTATGGCAGGGCTTGGAAACATTAAATTTTATGTTCAAGGTTACGGGCTGTTCAAGAATGTTAACACATCAACTTGTTAGACAACGAATTGGAATAACATTTTCGCAGCAATGTTCAGATTCTGTAGATTGGCGACATCAAAATATAGTGTTACCACGCTCTGTGCCAAAATATGTTGTTCCTGCTGCTATTGATATGAAAATGCTATACGCGAAGATGGTGGACTCTATGAATGTTTCTTGTCAAGAAGCTCGTTATGTTTTGCCACAATGCTTAGAAACTTTTCTTTATATCCATGTAAATTTAGCTACACTTATTCCAATGTTGCAAAAAAGAGAGTGCACTATGACGCAACCTTGGGAAACTTTTCTTTGGGCGAAGCTAACTAAAGCAGCGATATTAAAAGATTTTCCAGAACTAGAATCTGCTTTTATGTCGCTTTGTGTGCAGGGAAAATGTTTTTATCATCGAGCTAAAAATGATCCAACATCTGCTTATTTATATCAACCAGATGTTGAACACGGTTCTGCGTCTTTTACTTGGAATCCCAAAAGTTATGTGTATCCAAAAACACATGAAGAGATGAGTGCTGCTGGAAAAACACATCCCCGAATGTATTATATTGGCAACAAAAAAATAGAAGTTGCGGAATATTTTAGAAAAGCTGATGAATATGATCTATGGAAATAAAAATTATGGCAATAATTATCGAAGGCTGTGACTTAGCGGGAAAGACTACCTTAGCTAAAGCTCTGCATTGGAAAATACGCTCAAAAAAGAATGACGCACGTGGCAGGGAAACGCTTGATAGTTGCATGCGATTAGATACCGGATATGCTGTGCATGACCGATGGTGGTTAACCGAATATGTCTATGGCGATGTGCTCAGAGGGGATAAGATATGTAGCCCATTGGATATGTGGCAGTTTAAGCTTCTTGGGGACATTAAAGGTGCGATAATGATTTTTTTGAATCCATCCTCAGAACTAATAGAAAATAGATATTATTGGGAAAAAGAAGAACGGAGCTTAGAAAGCATTTTAAGGATTAAAAAAGAATATGTTAATCTTATTTCAAAATACCCTGTTTTTATGCCGCCAACTTTTGTGCTTAAAAATTTAGATGAAGCTCTTTATAATCACCAATATCTTCAAGAACGTGCGAAACTATGGAAAAGCTTTAAGATAGATAGTTGGGGAACGTTGGATCGAAATGCAACTTTACTTTGTGGTGATAAGTTTAACAAAAACTCAGGATCAAAATACCCCTTTCATTTTTCAACAAATAAGGGTTGCGGTAAATATCTTTTTAGGGCCTTAGCTACTACAAGACTTTTACCTAACGCAATTCATATCATGAATCTGTGGCATAAGGATGAAAGTCAGGGGCACTTGAAAGAGGCAATTAACTTTTTGCAACCGCGTAAAATTATTGCTTTAGGTAAAAAGGTAAGTCAGGAGTTACAAAATTACGGCTTTGAACACGCTATCATACCGCATCCACAATATTGGAAACGCTTTAAGTATCATCAAATTTGCGCGTACACCAAACTCTTAAGAGAGAGCTCATACAATGATAGTTAAAACAATACAAGAGTTGCCACGCTTTGAAACTAATGAGATGCTAACTATCGATGTTGAGACGACATCTTTTAACGACGATGAAGAGGCTTTTAATCCCTTTAGGGGTCATCGAATTGCAGGTGTTGCTATTTGTACCATGGATCAAAAAAATTCTTGGTACGTCCCTATGCGGCACAGTGAAGATGTTGGCGAAAATATTCCACTTGATGCTGCTCGAGCTTGGCTAAAGAACGTGATTGAAAGCGGAAGAGATATTGTAAATCATTTTATAAAATTTGACGCTAAGATGTGGCATTTTGATGGCTGCACAGCAAAGGGGCGTTTGATAGATACATCTGTCATGGCAAGACTTTGGAAGAGTGATTTATATAGCCTAAGTCTTAATAATCTTTCAGGTGGCTTAAAGGATCCACGAGTTAAAGCTTATCTAAAATCAATTCATTCTAAGGATTTTGGCAGGGTACCCATCTCGATTATGGGTCCCTATGCTCAAACGGATGCCATTGAAACGGCTAAACTGTATGCCAAATATAAACAAGGTATGCGAGTTGAATGTAAACAAGTTTGGGACACCGAGATTGCTTTAACATCAAAGCTTGTAACTGCAGAGATCAAGGGTTTTAAGGTGGATGTTGTAGGATTAAAGATTGTTTATCGAAATCTTTTACGACAGATGCTGGATCTTCAAAAAGAGATAGATAATTATGCAGGATGCGAAGTGGATTGTTTAAGTTCAGATGATTTGAATGAAGTTTTAACCAATAAGATGGGTTTTGAAATTCAAAGCTATACACCAAAAGGAAATCCACAATGGAACAGAGCTGCTCTAACACAGTTACAACATCCTATCGGTGAAAGGATAAAAGAATACACGCATCTTGCATACTTTACTTCTGTATTTTGTGAAGGATGGCTAAAACGCATTGATGAAAACAATAGACTGCATACAAATTTTATGCAAGCTGCCGCAAAAACTGGTCGAATGACGAGCAAGGATCCTTGTACCACTAATCTGCCAGTTGAAGCGGAGATGTTTATCTTACCTGACGATGATTGTGCTATTCTTGGATTTGACTATTCGCAAATAGAATATCGAATATTTGCACACTATGCTAATGATGAGGATATCATTAATGCTTATCAGAACAATCCAAACACAGACTATCATCAAATGTTAGCAGATATGTTAGGTGTTCCTCGAACCTTTTCAAAGTCCTTAAATTTTTCTTTTATCTACGGTATGGGCAAAAAAACTTTACTGCAAGCTATCGCGGGAATGATCGCGATAAGTCAGGATAAAGAAATGATGGCCAATAAACTTCGTTCTTATGGGCGGGGCGTTGGCTCACAATTTGCTAAGACAGTAAAGGATATGAATTTTTCAGATTATACTGCTATAGCTTCAGGTGTTTATAACGAGTATCATAGAAAAGTTCCGGCCATCCGAGCGTTAACCAATAGGGTATCTAACGCCGTGTTATCAAGGGGTTGGCTTAAAAATTATATGGGACGAGTTTATATGGTTCCGCCTAAAGCTTCTTATAAAGCGGTTAATCTTTTAATACAAGGTTCTGCAGCAGATATATTTAAGAATAGAATTAACGCGGTGTTAGATGAATTAACAGACATGGGCATGATAACAAATGTTTATGATTCTATGTATTTTAATGTACCGAAAGAAGAGCTAAAAGAATATTATTCAAAAGCTGTTAAAATCTTAGAACAATCTTCGCTAAGGGTTCCACTTAAAGTTATGCCCACCGTTGGCATAAAAAGTTTAGGTTCTTGCGTAAAAACTCCAACAGTAAAGGACGTGGATAAATCAATAAAAACAAGCTTAACTTATGTTCCCGATTTTAAGCGAAAAACTATCCGTGCGGCCAGTTTTTTAACAGCAGGAAATCAAGAATTAGGAAATTTATAGCTAAACGCCTGCTTATGCTTTATGCTTTACGCTTTGCTAAAAGCTGCCCACGTTGCTCCAGATAGCTTTTTTGCAGCAGCAGCTATAAATTATATAGCTGCTCTGACTGAGGGCTAAACAGGAGCCTCTCATAAGTACTTGCCAGATAAGCACTTATATCAATAATTAAGATGATATAAGTACTTGCCAGATAAGCACTTATAAACAGGATGAAAAAAAATTTATTCGGATTGATTAAGTTATTATCAGATAAGCACTTATGACTCAAAAAATATTCGAAAATTTTTTATTTTTCGCTGTACATTTACAGCTTATATGCTATAATGCTATTTAGATAAAAGCTCTTTAAAATAAATTATAATATGGAGTTCAATAGCAGAACTTGAAATTGAGGATATCAAGCGGAACGACCGCTGAGCGATATCTCTTAAAAATCAGAGTTGCAGCTTGATGATTGGTAGTTTTTAAGAATTCGCGGGGTCAAGCTTGAGCCGGAGCGGAAACGCAAAGCTATGGTCGAAACTGGCGAATAAAATCGTCAGTCCATCAGCTTGGCAAACTGATGCTGAGGAGACACGCCAAAGGGAAAATTTTTTGAAAGGGAAAAGTTATGTATGCAGAAATCTTAGAAGAAAAACGAGAAGGAAAAACTCTAAGCAATATCATCCCGTGTTTGAGTTGCCCTATCTGTGAATTTGAAACAGAAGATTTTGTTTCAAAGGATGAATTTATCACAGCTCAGTGCCCCGAGTGTGAGCTCAATGGCATCACGGTAGGATTGGAAAACCAACACATTTAATCCCTCTTTCTTCGAAACCAGCCTTCGGGCTGGTCTGTCAGAATGGCAAACTGGCACTGATGAGAACGCCAAACATTTTAACCTTTATTTGAAGGAGCTAAATTATGGCTAAGAAAGTAGAAACAGCAAAGAAAAGCAAAAAGGTCGAAAGTGCAGTGGTCAAGGAAATTCCAATTTTCTATGACAAAGATGAGCAGCTAAGAACGCTGAAAACAGCACACTTTCCCAAGAGTCGAGCTGGTAGGATGGCATACTGTGATTTCCAAATCGAAAAGTGGAAAGTAAAGCGGATCATTATCGAAACTCGAACGGATCCGTTAGCCAAGAAACGGAAGAAACGCGAGAAACTGCTTGCGGTTCTCAAAAAGCTCGAAGAGGAGCTGGTTTCAGAAGAAAAAGCCAACACTGAAAACTAAGCCTGCATCACAGTCTTGTAGAATCACTTTACAGGATTCATTACGGGGCTCTATGGTAGAGCCTCGTTATAAAAGCTGTAAGGAAAGGGAAAAGGGAAAAGGGAAAAGGGAAAATTGAAAGGGAAAATCATGAAACTTACGGTATCGAAATATAAAACGAGACTGGATAATATCATTGTCTCCGTTCGAAAATTTAGAGATTCTATAAGCTATATTACAATGCTTATTGATAAAGGCAAAAAGGACTTGCCACTATTAAAAAAAGAGATTGAAAGATTAGAAAGAAAAATACCAGTTTGGACCAAAGATTTAGCTGCAGAAACAGCGGGCTTAGAAACACATCTTAGGCATCTTGATAAAACTAAGCTTCGCTTTGAACTCGCATCCAAGATTAATAAAAAACAACGTGAACTTGCTCACTTAGATCAAGAATTACGCCGTTATTAATCATTGTGATTTTTCCCTTAGAAGGTCTGAGAGAAGGGATTCTCTTGGGCCTTTTATTTTTTCTTCACATTCAAGGAGCTGAAAATGAGAAACAATATTCGAAACCATATGAACTTTTTTAGTTTTCCCAAGCCTAAAATCTTTAATAAAACTAAGCTGCAACGTTCCTGTTTAATCGAAGAAAAAATTGATGGCTGGCGATTAGTACTTTGGAAAAACCATGCCTATGGAATAAAACAGGATAGTTTAGGACGATGGATAAATAAGTGGGATAAGCTGCCCTTGCATATCCAAGACTCGGCTACAGAGTTTCCAATAGATGGCGAGATATATGTGCCGGGAAAAGAGGCATCAGATGTTTCAACGGGCTTAAAGCATCGTTCAGAAGACCTTAAATTTATAGGCTTTCGCTTAGTGCTGGAGGAATTGGAACCACTTGAGCACATTCACACCTTAGAAGATCTTGAAATACCTACCCCAAGATTACTAGTAGCCCTAGATTCATTTTCTCTGTATCACTCCTTAGCGGAAATTTCTGAACAAATTCTAATTAAAAAAGCTAAAACAGAAAAGCTTGAGGGTTGGATTCTAAAAGAAAGATATAAGATACCAACGTGGTGGAAAGTCAAGGTTGTTGATACGTATGATCTTATCGTAACATCCTTAACATGGCCATTAAGTGGAAGAAATAAGATACAAGGCTGGATCAAATCTTTAGGTTGTTCGGCTTATGTAGCAGGAGAACTAAAAGAAGTTGCTAACGTGAGCGGAATGGTGGATAAGGTTCGGTGTCAAGTTACAGAAAAAGATATTGGACGTGTAATCGAGGTTAAAGCAAATCTTTTAGCAAGCAAGGGTCGATTACGCCATCCAAGATTTATACGATGGAGAGATGATAAAGATGCTAAAAACTGCACGCTCTGAAAAACACGCTGTAATCTTGTTACGAGATTATCTTATCGCTAAGCGATGGTGGATATCCAAGCTGCATGGAGATGTTTGTCAAAGAGGTTTACCAGATTTATTGGTATGCCGTCAACATGATGGAAAACTTATGTTGTTTGAACTAAAGAACCTAAAACAACGGGAAAGCTATGCTGAGATCAATCTTATAGAATCCTTAGCTGGAACACAGATCGGTAACATCTTATTGCTTGCAAAGCTTAAGGCTCCGATCTGGATCATCGGCCTGTGTCCAAAGGGCTGGTTAGCGATCACACCTCCCTTTCAAAGCTCACGCATCATAGAGCCTCGCTCAATAGATGAGCTATATGAAATCCTAAATAAGTAAAGTGGCGTGTCCGTTTCCAGAGCACGCCACCTTGAAGGAGGAAAAGCTTAAAGCTTTCCTTCAGTCTTTACTTATCCGTTAGGCAATTTTAACACTTTTCTCTCCGCCCCAATGTTTGCGTAGAGTTCCTTTGCTTTTTCAGGCTCAGCGTTAGCCATATATTTATTTACGCCTTTGATGGTAGCCTTATATCTCTTATAAAATCTTTTTCCAAATAATACTGAGAGAATAAGACTAATCGCTCCAGTGCTGGCTGTTGCAATAGCTTCGGGATCTTTCCAATCTATGCCCAAAAATTCTTTGCCCGCTTCTATTCCTTGTCGTGTTTTTTGCGTTCTAAAAAGCTCCAATTCAATTCTTTGTAATGTTTCAGGTGCGGCACCTTTAGCTATCGCCTCAGCGTACTCAGCGTGTAGAGATTCTTCAAATAATTCCAAATCTTTTTCAGCACCGAGCAGCGTTTGACTGCCAAAGGCACCCGCTCCTACACCAGCAGCGATGTTGCCTATCTCAGATCCGCAGCCTGCTATCATCAACAAGACGATACAGACCACAAGAAAAAATATAAATTTTATCATTTTGCGTCTCCTTAAAAAAGTTACCATTTATTTATTTTACACGTGGATTTTGGATCCCGAACTAATGCATAAATGGGACAAAAGCATACGCTACAAACCATTTTTACTAAACGATATCTGCATCTTTTACAAAACCATAATCGCTGCTGAGCTTGCTCGCCGTTTCTATCCGCTATCAGGTTATACCAACCTGTCGCTATATTCTTTATTTTTTTACCACAGCAAGCCATTAAATTTGCTGCCAATAATCTTCCCAATTATCCCCTATCCCAGGTTCATCATCTATGCTTGAAGTATGAGATTGAATGCAGACATATGTATTACCATCATTGATGACAACTTGACATTCGGGATAGTATATATCTATGTCCCAATTTGGGCAGCCTGTATTATTCCAACTTAGTGCCACGCTTCCGCTATAACCAGCTCTTGTAAACTCACCGCTTTCATTATCAGGCCAACAAGTACAATAACTGCGGATATTTCCACAACCTGCTATACTCCACGCATTATCGATATTAGTGTCATTGATGCAACCAACCCCACAGAAATATCCATATAAATCACTTACACAAGCAACTATTCTGAGCTTATTGGCTGGGACAGCAGATACTTCACAAGTAATAATAATAGTCCAACCATCTTGACTACAAACCCAAAAATGGCCACAATCACCCCACCCTCCACTATTGCACACAAACGTTGTATTTAGATTACTTGGCCATTCAAACCCATCACATTCAAGTACTCCTGAAAAGGTTAAAATGATTTGTCCACCACACCTGCACAATAAACAACCACAGCAAGTTTTACATAGCTTACCTGCACTAACTAACAATTTGCCATCTTTCGTATAAATCATTATGTACACACCGTAGTATCATCAAACCTATCTATCGGATACCACGTTTCGTTTATGTCCTTATAGCAGGAAACGATATCACCATCTACAAAGTCAGGCCAAACATCATCATGTAAATGATTAGTGCCAAGATGAAAAGGTTCACAGTCAACCATAAAAGCTGAACCCGTTTCCAAGCCATCGCTATCTAACAGCTTAACGAGCAACATTAATTCCGCTCCAGATGGTCCAACTCCCGCTGTTTGGATCTTTGCTCGCCGAATAACTCCTGTTAGGCTACTAAAATCTGCAACTGTAGCTATTCGTCTGCTGTGTAACCCTGAACTATCTGAAATCGTATTGTGCCCAAGCGATTTTGAAACACTTTGCAATACCTGGCCACGACGATTATAATCTCGAGCACTGATCCTGTCTCGTTCACCAACTAATTTTGTGGTTTTAGGAATTAACATTATATTATGATGTTGCTAAAATCCGCTAACGGATAGGGGTGCATCATTACACCAGAATCATCATAAAGATGTCCCCACCAAATATTTCCATTAGAATCTACGTTCTTAGCCTCAGGAAAATTATTCCATCCAGTCTCGCGAGCAGTCATTCTAACCGTGATGGACCACATCGTTAAACCCAGCGAGGTGTATTCTCTGCTCATTGAAGGATTTCCAAGCAATAAAACCTCTGGTGCAAAATACATATTCAATGAACGAGAATATATGGTATTGGAATTTACATAGCCCGTAAGATATATAAGAGCAGGCGGAATATAAGGCAAGCGATGAATGGTGTACACCCAATCAAACATGTGTATTAGCCTTGCAGGAGGCTCCGTGCCTTGAACGGGACGAGCTTGAGCGTTATCCCAAAAAATATTTTCGTGACTTAGCGTTAAAAATTCTGAGGTGGGTTCTATGGATTCACTTATAAGTGGAATAGCCGCATCAGGATTAACTGAAAATTCTGGTGATTCATATCTAACAACCAAGGTTGCATCATTATATTCAGCGACTTGCGTATCTACAGGAGCATCAACTAAAGCTCCAAAGCCCTTAACAGGACCAACTTCTTTGCAGTATAAGGAGCCTAATAAACCCTCTGGCTGATATTTATGTGGAAGATGAAAAACATAGTTGCCTCTAACAATTTCAGTCCAACCTAATAATTCTTTTACCAGTGTCATGCGATCTGACCAAGCACACTTAAAAATTCTTGCTGTTGTTAACATATCTTCTGCAAAATTTTCATCGGGTGAGGGTGAAAGTTCTTCATAGCTAACTGTAACAACGTTTGGTTTTATAACATATCCCATATCATCTCCTTATCAACCCCACGCCTTTGAAGCTTATATCTCTTAGATAATCCACTGTTTTTTGACGTTGTTGTGCAGCAGTTATTTCAGCTCTTTCCTCTCTACGCGAGCTTAGAATAAATTCATCTAAGAGTCTTTTTTGTGTTTCTGTTTTTTCAAGACGACCCATGGTTTGTATCATTTGTCGCCACATAGAACTAGGATCCACGACATTTAATCTCTGATCTGTTTTAATACCTTCTGAGATTTCTTCAAGCTTTTTACCCATAACCGTTTCAAGCATTGTCATGGCTTCAGCATCTTTCTTAAATTTCGCAGATAACTCTTCATATTCCAATTTAAGATCATAAAGTTGTGCTGAAAGAGCCCCTTCCGTATATAAAATAAAATCACGTTCAAGTTGCTTACGATACTCCGCTAATCGTTTTGCTACTTCTTTTTCCTTTTTAAGTTTTTTATCAGCTTGCTTACGAAATAAAGCTGCTTCTTTAGCATCATACAGTTCTTGGATAGCGATCCATTCCTGTTCAAAAGTTTTAGGTAAAACTCCGCCCATTTTACTACGTGCTTTCTTAGATCTCTCCTCCCATTTTAGCATTAGTTTTTCATTTTTTCTATTCAAAGCTGCAAGGTCTGCAATTCCGTCCCCTCTAATCTTAGCAATTTCAAGTTCCAAATCTTTTATTCTTTCAGTTGAAGCGAGACTTGCTTTTGTACGATTTATTTCCCATCGTGTCTCATTTTGCTTTTTTAAGATCTTTGTTTCTAACAGCTTAATCTCATCAACTATTATAGCAAGCCGTTGTTCATCCAGTGACATCAAAATTCTGCTCTGTTTTATTTGTTCAGCATAATGTTCAATTCTCTTTCGAGCATTTGGGGTAACCCGAAGAGCGGCAATTCTTTTTCGCTCTATGTCATGTAAAGCTATAACAACAGCTTTTTCTTTTTCTAAATATTCTAACCTGGTACCCTTTTCACGTGCTTCCGCTGAAGCGACTATCGCCTTTGAAAGTTTTTCCTGTGCTATAAATACATCTTCAGTCGCAGCGGCATACTCGTTAGAAGCTTTAGTAATTATTTTCAGTTCTTCCTCTAAACCTTTTGTATTTGTAATAAGCTCTCCAATCTCTTCACCCAGCTTTGACCAGCTATATACAAGGCCCGTGGATAAGGCAAATGCAACCCCTATAGGATTTCCGATAAAAAACTTTAATAATGGCTTCAAAACAATTAAGGCACCCAGCAATTTTGCTAACGCGATTACAGCAAGAGCAATACCTCCTGTCCAAGCGATAGTTTTAAGAATAGCTTCACCATTTTTTTCGATATACTTAGAAATTTCAATATTGAACTTTCTAAGTTTTTCGGTGGCGGCTACAATCTTAGGGCTAAAAGATTCACCAAGGGTAACTCCTATTAGTTTAAGCGATTGCCATAAGGCCTTTAACGCATAATCTTGTGTATCCACCATTTTATTAAAAGCTTCTAATGCTAATCCAGTTCGATTTAACATCAATTCTAAATCGCTCACCTGTCCTTCTACGTTTTGTAAACTTGCTGCAAAACCGGATAATCCTCTTGTATTAGGAATCAAAATAGCTAACTGTTCAGCGGTAGCTCCTTTAAGTTTTTTAAGCACGCCTGTTAAGCCTATCGTTCGAAGCGTAGCAGTATTTAGTTCAAAACCAAATTTTTCTACAGCAAAGGTTGCGGCTTCTACTGTAGGTTTCATAAAGGACATCAATAAAGCTCTAAGAGATGTTATTGCAATATCCGCTTGTAACCCCGCTCGTGTCATGGTAGCAATAGCTGCACCAACCTCTTCTAAGCTTAAACCTGTTTGAGCAGCTATCGAGGCTACTCGCCCAATTCTTGTAGCTAATTCCTCAAAGGTTAATTTGCCTTTTTTAACAATCGCAAAAAGTAAATCTGAAACATCCGCAGCGTTTTCTGCAGATAAACTATAAGAATTTAAGATAGTTGTAATAGCATCCGCAGCAACAGCGGTTGTTGTAATTCCTCCGCGAGCTGCCTTTACAGAAGTTTCTAAAACAGCTAAAGCTTTTGTGGTTGCTATGCTTGCTGAGAGGATATCATATAGACCCTTAGATAGGGTAGCAGTGCTTTCACCATACGCTACAGCCATTCTTTTTAGAGCTTTAGCATATGTTGGCATTATTCGCATACTCTGCTCATCGAGCATCGTGCTTACTGTAGCAAGCTGTTTTTCAAAGGCACCGTATGCAGCTACGGCTCCAGCTATAGCACCGCCACCTATCAGCAGCATTCTTTTAGCGGCAGAAGCGACGCCCTGCATTTTAAGATGCATTGATTTTAACTTTGCATCTATCATAGTAGCAGCAGCTAAAAATTTTCGATCTCTTAAGGTAAGATCGATGTAACCTCTCGCTAATTCCATTGCCATTACTTTTTTCCTTTACGTAAATGGGCTAAAGCTTCTGCTCGAGTTCTAAATTTCTTTCCTCTCTTAAAAGCTGAGGCAGACGGTTCAACATCTTGAACATAGATTAAGGCTTGTGCAGGAGTTAGATATTTTACCTGTTCAGCATCCCAGTTATGCAGATAAGCCAGCAGACGAAATAAAGAATCCAAACCATAATCCTTTATTTCATCTTCTATTAGTTTTTTGCTGTTGCGGTATCTTCTTCAGAATCGGTTAACTTAATATCAACGCTTGGAAAACTGGCCTCCATAACATCTAAGAAAAGCAAATTTAATTGTGTAATATCACCTGCTAATCTCTCATCCAACTCTGAAAGCGTATACTTAGATTTTGCATCTTTTGCAGAAGATGTTCTTAAAGCAAGTTGCAGGGTTCTAAGCATACCCTCAAAGCTTCGAAGATACGAACCTGTATCATCTAAATCCAATCCTGCTCTGAGACATTGCATCACTGAAATTTTAGCGGCTGCGTGATTAGCTGAACGCATAACAATAATCGCTTCTTTTCTATCTGCATCCTTGATTGTAGCTTTAGCCGCATCAATTATCGTTGAACGCATCCATTGCTCTAAGCATCCCCATTCCATAAATCTTAAGGGATACAACATCTCTTTTTGGCTGCCTACCTCAACTTCCTTAGGCACCGCCGTCATCTTAGTTAAAGACTCCATTTTTCCTCCTTCAATTAAAGATTATAAGGGCCAAACGGTGGCATTTAAGGTAAAAGCTACCATTCCGCTGCCCTCGATATCAGCTTCAATGTTATCAATGGAATCAACAATTCCTTGATAATCGTCAGAGATGGAGTCATCGGTGTAGAACTTAACTTCTGTGATAATATCACCTTCATCGATATCTGGAAAAGCAGGACCATCACAAAAAACATCGATGGACGCTTTTTTACTCTTTTGCCCTTTAGCAGAACGTTTATGCCCACTCGTGCTGCTACTGGCATATTCTTGATTATCAGCAGTTCTGCTGAGCGACCAACGACGAACGTGGGCTAAAGTTACAAGACCCCCCGCATTTATATTAATCGTAATTTTTGCAGCAATACCAGTAATTGGTTCAGCCATTAGGATTCTCCTTATTAAAGGTTAATTATTTTTATACGTGAATTTAATTTTGCATATTTATCTGATTATGTTTGTACACCAAGAGCTATGATGTCATAATCGGGAGCATCAGTTCCTTCGCCTCCATGTTCAAGCTTAAGAGCAGCATTTGTTGAAACATCTAAGCCTGATGCATCAGCACAGATAAACATAAATACACCGCCAGGCTGAAGAATAATTGTTTCTGTTCCACCACCAAAGATAGCCATTTGCGTTGCTGCCGCAGCCCCAATGATTAACGTGGAATCATCGGAATTATTTTTAATGGCCAAAGCTTTAAGCTTGGAGAAGTCTATCGCTTCACCTAACTTATCTGTTAATGAACTGTCTGTAAACTCAAGTGTTTCATTAGCACCATCTGCTAAAGGTCGGGTGTCATGAAAAAGTCCATTCGCTTGATTTGCTCCTGTACCTTTAGCAAAAGTTACACTCATACTTTTACTTATCACATCCGTCAAGGTGCTAAGCTCCTCTGCTTTAGTTGTTGTTCCGCTTATCGCAGCTGCAAATGTATTTGCTAAGGTTGTCAAACTCATAATATGTCTCCTTATTTAGGACCATCTAAATTATATTGAGAATGCTAAAATTTCAGTTATCCAATTTAATACTTTCTATCAAAAATTAGATAAGAAATTATTGAATTCTCTGCACATGCTTTACACTTATACTTTGTTTTTTCACCTTTTTTGGGATCAAATGTTACAGCGGTGATATTTGTAACATATCTTTCTTTACACAGTTCACAATGCACCCTTGCACTAATCGTATACACAGAAACAACTTCTTTTGTGTTACTTAATTTCTCTTTAGCCATAATACACTCCTTAATAACGTTTACACATTGAACAAACTTTTTTACACTTAGGGCACTTAATCTCTGAAATAATTTCACCTATCTTAGGTTCTTGGGCTCTTTCTATCTGCACTCGGCCATAGAAATTTTTATTGCAAGCTTTACAGCACACCTGTATCACATATTGCATTTTAATTTCCTTAAGCTTTTAAGATCGCTCTTGACCACCACATTGAAACCACTATGTCGATACCTAAATTCCAACCAGGATGCCCAGTGGTATTTCTTTCATCTGCACCATCTTCGATGGTAATTCCTCTAACATAGGATAAACTCAATAATCCATCCGCAGATGCTAATGCCTTAAAGATAGCCCATTTTAGTGGGAAATAGGATTTATGCAATAACAAATTTCCATCCATCATTTTAATTCTATAAATTTGTATTGCATTTCCATCTGTGCTTGTAATAAAAGGATTCATGGAGCCACCAGCAGGCTCTATGTGTATCAACGGCAAATCCGCAATACTGAGTTCGCTCTCCATATCTTTAGTTTCAGGATTTACATTACCCTCCCAAAGCTTAATTCTATTTCCTGTTTTAACCAAGGTTGCAAGTTCACTATTAGCTTCAAGCAAATCCCAAATCTTTTTTAACGTTTCTGTAAAAGGATCATCTGCCATTATAAAGAACGACCTATTTTTTGGATTCCTTTTTTCAAATCCATCAACATTCGATTTTTGAAAGCTAAGTCCGGTTCATGTAAAATTTTACGTTTTGGCAAATTAGTTTTGGAATCGCCTTTTTGATGCTTAATTGCTATCTGTTTTATTGTAACCTTAGAACCTGAATGAGGAGCTCCTGAAAAGCCAACCCTAATGCCTTTTCTGATAAACTTAAATAAATTTCCTGGTTGACCTATGGATAAAGCTCCAAATAAAATCCCAGTATCGCGTAAAATTTGAGTCTTTACCTTAGCTTTGCCATACGTTTTTTTCCAGTTCCTGCTTTTTTTTCTTGTTCCTGTAGCACGTCTATAGGAAATAGATTTTAAGGGAGCCCAATCACCGCCGCCTCTAGAATTTTTTATATACAAACGCTTTATCCACGTTAGATACTTTATGCCCCATCCACGATAGATAGGTCTTAGAGCATCTCTTTTAACAGCGGCTTGTAACTTTCTAAATTTTCTGATATCAAATCTTGCATAAGCCATTTTATATTGCAACCGGACTATCAACACGTAAACTTGTTGATATATCACAATTCAAAGTTCTTTGATTTGCATTATAGGTAGCAATTTCTTCAAACACAGTATCTCTAACATTTAGAAAACCTTCAGCAGATTCCTTATCCCTACTGTAAAGTGGTCTACATAAGAATAGCCAAATCCCAGCAAGTTTTGCACACCAGTCTACAACAACGTTAGGAATAGGATTAAAAGGTAACGCATATTTACCGCCCCTAAAAGAATCTTCTACGATATTTTCTGCGTATCCAATAGCTAAAGTTATTCTTGCTGTATCTGCATCAGTGCCTCCAGCAAGATTGCTCCAAACAGCAATGTTATCAACGCCAAATACATTTTCAATATCAGATTTTGAAACGTATGAACCCATTTCTATTTCCTTTACGGTGTTACATCAGCGATAAAGATAGCCTTCGGTACTGATATCACAGGCAGGAAAGTATCACCGCCATACTGCGTGATTCCAACAGGGTCATGCGAAACTTTAGCATAACCAAAGGAACCATAAACTTCGCGTATAGCATTAAGGGCAGATAAGGCATCACCATATAATTGCCCAACATCTGTTGGAACATTATAGCTGCCTTCGATAAAGCCCCACCAACCAATATCTGCTGGATCCGGCGTGAACACTATAGAATCACCGCCCCAGAAAAATCGATTGATGCCATCTTTATCCTCAAAGAATGCGTGCTGAGCATCCACCCAGGTAAAGCCCATCAGACCATCCGGAACCTCGCCCTTAAGCAGTGAAGCGTTTCCAGAAGCATTGCGTGCCAGATATTCTTTAAGAGCGGTATTTGAAGCGAAGTATCCAGGAATGTTGGCACCGTAAAAGGCATATTTCAGCTTATAGCCTGAAAGCGATACCGCCGCTATTTTTAGTTCACGAAGATCGCCGATAATATCTGTGCCAGCGGTGCCCCACGTAGCTCCTATTATAGCTCCGTTGCCATCCCAATCCAACTGATCTTTATTTCCGGCAGGAATTGAAAAATCAATGGTGAGCACAGCTCCGGTACTGGTCGGTAGCAAATTACCTTCAACATCAAAGTAAATTTTGCCGGCGGTTAAAGCTGCATACCAAGCCGCCAAACGAAGATTTACAAAACGCTGTGTAAATTCAGCTATCTTTCGACCCACGATTTCAACGCCTCGTTTTTGCACACCACCCTGTATGCTTTTAAGCAAAGCTAAAAGATTAGGATCATGATTGAAATTCTCAAAGGCGTGAAGCAAGGTAACGGGCTGTTTTGAAACGCCTTTTCCAACCATATTTTTACTGGGCGATCCATAAGCAACTTGCTGAGCCACTTGCCGCGTTCCAGTCACCTTATAATAGTGACCTGAATTGCCGATAGTTTTATCTGTTGGCTTCAGCATTCTTGGTGGAAGAATATCACTCGGAACACCTGCCTTTACTTTCACGATTGTTCGCAGAAAATTATCTACGTGCAATAGTGATTCTATTGGTTTACCCATCAGAACTCTCCTTAGTTAAAATTAAATATAAATGTTTCAACCGAGCTTTTCCTCCATCGTGCTTTAATTTCTAAGGTTCTCTTAGAAATCATCGTTAAAAACAAATTGACCCTGCTGATTTTCATTTAACTTATCCTTGAGCCATTGGCGAGTAGGACCATCGCTGGAATAATTAACAATATTCGCAGCATTAAGTATACCACCGATAAGAATTCGTGGAAGTTCCTTATCAATGGTTGTGCCATTTTCATCCGTTACCTTAATGCCCGTTTCTTCGGTGAGCACCGTAACAGGCTCTTCGCTGCCATCTTTTGGCATAATCATAGAACCGATAGCAAAGTTTACAGCCAACGTAGCGGCTCCTACGATCTCTCCAGGAGTTGTTTCCACGAAAGCAATCGTGGTTGGACCTGTAGCATTTAAGATATCCAGAGAAATCATCGGAACATTGCCCAGCGTATCAGCAAAGGTCCAGGTAGCTGTTACCTCTGTGTCCGGCTCATGTGCAGCTTCTATTGTGATGTCACCAGGATTTACTGTAGGCAGCAATAACAAAGCAGCTTGCATTTCTGCAATGGTGGCATCAAAAGCGATAGCTGCCGTGGTAGCACCCTTGTAGGTAATCGTATAGGTGCCAGCTGTCATCACAGCATCAATGGTAGAAGTTTGAACCTCTGCTACAGCACCGTTAGCCGCGAGGGTGATTGTTCCTGCAGTGGAAGTTGAAAGACTTACAGATCTGGATTCCTTAACGACTTCTGCTTCCTCACCCAACGTGGTGAGCACCCATACCTGTGTGGTAGCACTGGTTGCTAAATCTGCATCATAACAAAGCATCTCACGTGGCCCAGCGGTGGTCCAGGTCCATACACCAACGGTCGCAGAAGCTGGATCATCTCCCGCTGCCAGCGTAACTCCACCATCCGCAATCACAGAAGCTAAGAGTGCAATCGCGGTATTAATCGTAGATACGGTAGCGTTGTAAGCGATAAGTGCAGTAAACTCACCCTTGTAACCTATGGTAAAGGAACCGCCTGTAAAATTGGCTCCTATCGTAACCGTTTGAACCTCTGCTACCCCTGCAGCTGGCGGTCCCACCACCTTAAATAAGCCACCAGCTGTTATTCGGCGTAAAACTTCAACACTTGTTGCGGTTGATACTGTAAGCGTTGCACCCGCTGGTGTAGCCACGGCGGTTAATAACCCAAGGATGCTTGGAGCATATTTGCCATCATTGGAACGTTTGCCCAAAATCATCCCTGCTCTTAGGGTATCAAGATAACCCGTGTTACCCGCATCCCTACTGTTGGAACCCGAAAGTATTTTGCCTCCTGGCAAATAAAGAGCATTCTTCGGATTCACCAAAATTTTTCGAGGTGTTGCAACAACCTCAGTTCCTAATCCAGGTACTTTACCCATCAGGATTCTCCTTAATTAAATGTTTGTAATATGTAATGTGTTTAAGCAACTTAACTTGATACAATTTATTTCTTCTTTTCCTCCTCTTCTATGCCGGCTCCACAAGCCATGCCTTCTTCACCTTCTTCCGAAGCAGCTTCATCTTTGATGCCCGGTGTGTCTCGATTCAAAACTTGGGCCTTTGTTTGCTCACCAAGTTTTATGGGATCATTGTCCTTTAGAATATCCACCACCTGAGAAGCTATTGAAGGAGCAGATTCTTCGCCTAAACTAAGCATCATTTCCTTCCGACTTCCTTGAGCCCCTATAAGGGCTTCTGAAAGCCTTTTAGCAACCTCTGGTAAAACACTGCCTCTTTCAACAAGAAGCTGTATCTTATCTCCGATAGCTGATCCTGCAAGTTCAAGGGTATTAGGATCAATCTTACCCTTAGTGCTGGCAGCTTTATTTTTTGTTGCCGCACTCTTAAGACCGATGTTTTCATCCTGAATTTTTTTCAGAACTTCGGCCTTACTCTTGGTTTGAGTTTCAATGGCACTAAGAACACTTTCCTCAGTAACATCTTCGCCCAGACCAAACAAAGTTTTTAGCTTTGCCAACTGGTCCTTAGTCATTTCAATTCTCCTTTGATAAAAGATAGGAATTTCATTCTTTATACCCGTCTCAGAAGCTGCGATAGGTATAAAATTATCTTGCCGTGTTATCACTGGTTGTTGCACCACAGCACAATGCTTAATAACTTCGCCGTAATAATTCTCTTCACCATCCGTGTAATCCTTAGCGATCCATACACTTACGTTTTTATTTCTCCTTATAATATCAATAGCATTCTTACCAGCAACCTCTATTATCCCAAATAGGGTTTCCACGCCCTTAAAATCTTTTTCAATCATGCAGTCCACCACATAGCCCAGATTTTTTTCAGCGGATAAGCTATGATCTAATGGCACCTCGATGTCTACTCCGTTTTCTCGCATAGCTTTGAAACCTGCGAGCCAACGATGTAATCTTTCAGACGTTACATCAAGTTTCCACTTATGCACAGGATGAACATATACACCAACCTTAATCATATCTTTTTTGAAGCGTTGGGTATCATCTTCTTTTGAACTGGTAGCAAAGGGTAATGCGCCCTCGTGTATAAGTACAGAATCCGTACCAAGCTTTAGATTTATCACGGTCATCTGTTTTCTACAGGCTTCCATTGTTGCGTGTCCGCCACCATCTATCGCGGTGCCCGCGTTATTTTTTTCAATGTCTCCATCAGGCCCTATCAATCTATATTTACCGCTTAACAATTTACATTTTGTAGGCATATTGATTCTCCTTACTCTTCTATTTCTAAAATTTCTGCTACGGGTTCAAATAAAATTCCATTATCCCCTTTGAATGGCACCGCGTGTGAAACATCACCAAAGAATAACGCATCTGGAATTTTTTTAGGAAAAGCTTCACATGTTTGCTTATCGGCATCTATAAGATGCTCACAAACTATGCACTGTGGAAAATTTAATTCTTTCTCTTCAACTTCCTCTTCTTCCAGATCAGCTTCATCTATGACTTCCAGCTCAGAGCTGTCTCCTACAAATTTATTTATGTTTGGTTTGATAGTATTTTGCTTGGCCATCTTATATTTCCTCCACTCTTAAAATTTCTTTCTTAAAACTTACCACCTTAAATCTAGAGCACCTTTGCCTTTCCTACAGGCATTTTAAGGCTGGTAAAGAGCTGTCTTGTTAGAGCTGAAGGTCTTCCACTCACGTGTTGCACAAACATCTCTGCAAACATCTCCTTTGGATTTACCTGAGCATACTTACTTAGCTGTGCAGCAAACTGTTTTGTTTTAACATTAGCGTTATAGAATCTATAAATTGCTTCTTTTTTTGACAACCTTGCCATATAGGAGTGTCCGAATTCGTGCTGCACCATCTCACCTATGTTTCGATTCTCCAAGAATCCTGATTTATGAGCTCGAGTTATTATACCTCTTGGACTCCAGTTTGTGCGTGCTCCAAAGTAGGTTTCATTAAAGCTAATCTTCGTGTGTCCCCACGTAGTTTGAGCCTGTGCTATCGCAGGATTAGCTACCATCTTGGTAGGAAGCATTTTCATCTCAACCTCAACCGAGATATCTGGAAAGCTCTCTCTTAGTTTAACATACGCTTGCTCTATCTCCTTCTTATAGGTCGCTTTCATATCGCCCAGCTTTATCTCCTTGACATATCTCTCAGGAGTCTTAGCCCTTATCTGAATTTTTGCGATCTGCTTAACCTTTGGAACAGGCTTGATTATCGAGATTGTTTCACCTCTCACTCTCTTAGAAGCTATCTCAAAGTATTCCGCACGCTTGGGCGACCAAAACGCGGTTTTCCAAATCGGCGTTTCACCCTTATCAACTAAAGCATCTATTCTTTTCATCCATGCAGGTTTTTTTGTTATCGCTGAAAATTCATTATGCCACTTTGCAAGATTGGAAGGCGTTGGCGGACCACTTGAGACCCACTGCATAGCAACCTCGTGCGTTGTACCAAACCTATCAGTGACATACATCAAATCACCTTGTTTGATGCCCTTAGGCATTATAGCTTGAATCTCATCTTTAGCTTTAGCAATGTTACTTGTATATATCTGACCATGATTTATCGCCCATCCCTTATCTGGTCCAATTTCAATGAGCTTACCTTTTATCATCTTAGATGTAGAAAATTCTTTAAGCTTCATTCGTTTTGGTTCATCGTTATATATTTCAAGAGCTTGACATCGGCAACTAAATCCATTCGGCGGCCAAATGCTATTCCATGCTGGATGCTCTTTAGGATATCTACTGCCCTCTAAGCCCTCGTGTTCTGGTCGTACCCTAAAATCACCAGCAGTTACATATTCATAGCCCCATAAAATAGCTTGAATGGCACTGTCTTGATTAGCATCCCATCTGCCCGCTCCATACGCTATCTGTATCTGCGTTCGCACAATATTTTCAACAACCCAAGGATTAATCGCTTTTTTCATTGTCTTGCTGAGATGTTGAACGCCCTCTTTAAGGTGATAATTGCGTTCAATAATTTCTCGCATAGCTTTTTTTGTTTTTTGTTCAACCGCATCACCCATGCTCTGTGTCATTAAAACTGCTGAAGCTCCATACCTTGCTTTCAAAACATTTATGTGATTTTGTGAAACATCCAATCGCTTCTTTGCAAAGGTAATAGCTGAATCAAAGGGTCCCAGCATAACATCATCTTGTAAAGATAAGCCTTTCATCATATTAGTTGCAGCAGCCTTTAGAATGGAACGTAGATAACCTTGAAGATGAGCCGCTATCATAGCATCCAACATCTGAATTTCCATCAAATCCAAGTGCCCGTATAAGGAGCTTAAAGGATCCTCCCTGTTTCGATAAGCTTTTAGCATAGCTACATAGATATTTCTACTCGTTACGCGTGCGTATACGCGTGCACGGGCGTGTATCTTATTTATGCCTATAATTTCTTTAGTTTCAACTCTCATTTGTTAAGCAAGGTTCCAAGCTTATCATTTATCTTTTCAAAAGTTTTTTTAGTTTCATCCTCACTGGTGCTTCTTTCTTCTATATTTTTATTGATGTTATGCATCCGAGGAATATCTAAACTATCTATCGCCGCTTCAACGTCTACCCAATCCAAGAATAAATCTATATTATTAGAATCCGTTAAAACCTTCTCTACTATCTTTGATAAAAGTTCACGCAGCTTTGGATCCATGCCAGAGCGTTCGAGTTTTATCTTATTCTCATACTCGATTCCAAAGTTATAAACTAATAAAGGATTTATAATATGCCAATTTATCACCTCCAGTATCTCTTGAAATAATAAATCAGCGAGTATCATTCCTAAAGCACCTTGTGTTTGTGATTCAGCCTTGGTTCCAAACTGCCCTTCAAGAGCCGCTCGCTCAGGCACCAACCAGCCTCGCATGATTAAACTTTCAAAATGTCGAAGCGTGAGTGTAAATTGGCGACCATGTTGACCCTTTGTTTCAAGAAAACTTATGATCCAAGCCTTCAACTGCGACATGTTAACGCCTGATTTAACAGCATCCTCCGCCCATTTTACCAAAGTATTGGGCATGGTAACGCCAAATCCGTTGCCTAAATTCGATAATACCTTTTTTGCAATCTCAAAGTTATCAACCTCAGTCCCTGATGCATCATATGATGTGCCCTCAGGATATTCTATCATCGGAATAATACCTGAAATCTTCGTTATGTATTGCCCATACTTTTTCATCACATCGTTCCAACAAGTCCAAGCGGTGTCCCTTATATTTTCATGTCGACTTCTGCCATATAAGTTTCCTGATTCACTATCATAGGTGTATAAAAAACATTGATTGGCCTTAAGCACAGTGGAAATATTTCTAAAACCTAAAAATGAACCTGTAGCTGGATCAATTAAAATCTTAGTTCTATCGACGAGCAAGGGCTTTAACTTTTGATAAACAAATCTACCATCCTTATTTATCTTCCATACCTTTTCAAACGGAGCCCAGCCATAATCAAGAGCAAAAAGAATATTCTTTAGAAAGCTTCGCCAGTGTACTGAGATTTCTTCCTCGATAAAAATCTTAGCTGCCTCATCCTTTATGTCCTCTTTCATGGTAACATTCCAAGTTGCTAATCTAAGCGGTGCTGTTGCCACTGCTCGAGCTAAAGCTATCGTAGGATTTGCACGCATCTTACGATATACCCTATATAGGCCAGCTTGTGCTACCCCAAAACCACGTAACTCGGTTAGCATACCCATCACATCACTGATGATTTGCTTTTGTGTTTGCTCACCAGCTGCTGGTTGTTTCACCAATCGAATCGCTTTAGCCATATCTTATACCCCAAATCTTCCACCTATCTTACTGCGTTCAACCCTTACCGGACGTACCCACCAAATTTTATAACCTATCGCACTGCTCGCATGACTTAGCTTTTTATCCAGCGTGCTTATCTCGCCATACTTATCACGCTGCATCTTTTTTAAGTCATCGATTAATTTACGACATCGCGGAGCAATATAATAGTGGATGTCTCCTTGACCATCAAAGAGAGAGCAGTTAACCGCGTTAATTCTATCCTGCACTGGAGGATTTGCTTTAGGCACCTTTATTCTATACGGGATTCCTTGATCCTTAAGGCTTTGTTGAATTATAAAATAGTTACTTTGACCTGTACCTATCCACTCACTGCCACCGGTCGCATCACCATATATTTCTAAAGGCTTTGCTGCACTAAAGGGATACTTTAGTTCTCGTAACAAAACTACAAGCTGCTCAATAGCTCCTTGCACGGTGAGTCTTGGTCCATAAATTTCATACAGCTCTGTAAATATATCCGCGTCCCCGTGATACTGTCCAAGCTCCATGTGCATCCCTGGAACGATGTTAAAATCAACTGATAGCTGAAGCGGCATATCCTCTCTTATCCTTAAATCTGTTTTTACATGTAAATCAAAATCAAACTTACCATATACCTTTCCGCCCTTCAAACTAATCGCTGTGCCATCGAGATATTGAGCTTGTAGCTCTTCGGTTAAGATATCTCGCTGCAACTTTTCAAAATCTTTAGCATGCGGATTGGTACGGGTAGCTGCTCGATATAATTTTTTACTTTCATTTCCATCATGGAATTGATCATAGATTTGGGTTACATCGCCCTCATTGGTATAGGTAAATATAATTTGTTTGAATCTCGCCTCGCCTCGCACCCTACCAAGCATCTGAATGTATGGATCATTCATCGGGTCAAAGGGATCGCTCTTCCAACGTGCTGGCTCATCGCCCCAAGCTGCTCCAGCGGTAAAGCCCGTTATGCGTTTGGGAATATCTGCACTACGAACCAAGATGCAGCTTGGATCTTTTCTCGTACCAAACTCTGGAATAATAATCGCAGGTGCTGCATACTTTCCTCCCGCTATTGAACCGCTACCCTTATACTCATATCCTAAATTACACTCTTCTAAACAACTGTATATCTCAGGCACACAAAAATCACTGGCATTTCCATAGGTTGGAGCAACGATGAAGGATAGCACATAGGTAGGTCGACCACGCTTATCAAACGCATTCATCTCATGAAGCTGTATAAGTTTTCTGGCCCCTACCCAAGTTTTACCTGAGTACCAGCCGCCCTCTAACCCTATAATTTGGTGTATCCAATCATTCGCGAATCCAGCTTGTCCACCAGGATTGGGCACTACCGCGGGTTCAGATGATATCGCAACCTGTTGCATGTTCTTATTTCTTTCCTGTTAGCTTTTCTTTTAAGGTTCTCTTTTTCTTTATAGCATTAATCCTGGCCTTAGCTTTTGTTGCAGCGATAGCTTTTACTGCAGCTATTCGAATGGATTCAGAGGCACCATCTTTAACTCGCTCTGGTTCAGCGACCTTTGCTTTAGCGTTAGCAACAGCGTTAACAGCAGCAGCATTAGCAGCAACGATACGTCTTTGATACTCCGCTTCCATCCTATCCTCTACGCTTTTAGCTTTAGCAGCAGTCTTTGGCAAGTTTGCTTGACTTAATCCTACTCGCTTGTGTAGCTCTCTTAAAAGATTTTTGGTGCCATCTGATAAAAGACTCTCTAACTCCTGTCTTCCCTCATCGCTTAAGCAAGAAGCTAAGAGTCTTAACTCATTCCTTAGCGTAAGCGGCCGTAGATTTTTTGCTAACAACCCTTGAATACTTGCCATCGCTATGATACTGAAACCTTTAGCTTTCATGTCTTTTTCCTTAATTTATTTTTGGGTGTTTAACTTTATCCAAATCTTTTGTACCGTTGTTTCCGTTTTATCACTTGTCTCCTTGATGTGTTTAACATCTGCTTGCAAAAGAATGATGCAATTTTCATTAACATCGATATCTTTTAGATTTTTTTCAATATTTAATTCCAATACATTAAGGCATCTGCCTTGAACCTCCAATCGCTCAGAGGTAATCGCATAAGCTGTTGCAATGCTTACGATAATTATAATTATCGCTATAATATGTTTTAAGGTGTAAGAATTCAATACAAATGTTCCAAAACTATTCTTCATGTTGTACTCCTTTAACTACGCTTCCTTTTTATATACCGCGTTCCATTTTAACGCATAGGTTAATCTAACAGAGTTTGTCGGCTCAAATATATCGATGAACAAATAGTACCAATCGCCTTCTACCATTTTTAACAAGGTATCTGGTAGATAGCCCTCATAATTTCCATTGCTTGCTGCTATATAATCTAAACTTATGTTTGTACCGTTTTCAATGCCTACGTATACTACCTCGTCTCCTGTAAAAAACTCCAATACAAATGCCTCGTCTATAATAAAATGCTGCGAGTCCACGATACTGTCGATAGGAAACTCGCCATTATATAAACGAGAACCAACGATCTTTATATAATCTGAGCTTGAAAGACCATGACCTAAGATAGCGAGCTTTGTTTTTGCATCACCTGAATCTGTTATCGATCTGCCGCCAGTTGAAACTGCTCCAGTGGTTGCTATGTTAGCAAGATTTTGCGTGACGTTTTTTATAGTTTCGCTGGCATTCCACGTGCCCTTTTGTGAGGTCATGGTAATGTATCCTGTAACATCATTCCCTGCCCAAGTACCTCCAAGAATTTGAGTGGATACATAGATACCAAAGGCACCGTCTGTTACGCCCTCAAGAACGTCTCCTACTGTTGGCTCATCGCTTCCGGACGTTATAAGCAGAGCTACCTGGCTGTCTAACGCTAACACGGTTTCCTTGCACAACGTCATGGTAATCACAGCATCATTTACATATGCTTCATCCTCATCTAATAAGCCTAAGATTTTAACTAAATTATCTGACTGAAGATATATTTCAGGCAAACTCATTTGATGTTCCTTAATCTGGTTTTTTAGCTATCGTATGTGTTAATCTCATAGTCGATGCTACGCTGCTTGTTAGTGCAGCAGATTTTACCAACTGCAGCAATAAAAGCCTCGTCGTTATCGCGATACTACTAAGCAATATCTTATCAACGCTAACAGCATCAAGCGTTAGCTGATTTGAAAACGCGGAATCCAGTATCTTCCTATATCTTATCGCATCCTGCCAGGCTCCCATATGCTGATTGGGTCGCCAGGTGCCCAGCATCGATACGCCATCAAGTCTCCTTATCATACCACTGCTCCAAGAGTTGGCATTGAAGCTCTCCAACCTAAAGATGTATTATTCAACCTAAAGTCTCCGTTATCAGGATCCCTTAATCCTATCTGAGCGACGGATAGCGACGATTGCGAGTTGGCTCCACTCAAGTTTCCATTGGCGTTGCTGCAATTGGTTATACAATAATCATCTACCGTCTGACCATATGTTCTTATTACTACATAATCGTTAGCCGCATCTGCGAGAAGATAAATGTTGTTATAGTGATACAGGATCATCTTACCAGGAATATAGACAAAATTATAAACCGCCTCTGTTTGATTATAAAATACAGAGTTCCTCACCTTCATCACACCGCTGTAATAATTCTCGATGGCAATCGCTCCACCCACAAAGATACAATCATTCACGTCTAATGCACCGGTATAGATGCCTTTCATTCCCGCAGTTATCTCAAGATAACAACCTATGAGCACGACCGATCGAGCCGAATTGTTTAACACATAAAGCGGATGCCATCCATTACCTTCAAAAACACAGTCAATAAAAATATAGTCACGAGGATTAGTCGAAGCTCCGTATGCCCCATACGCCCAATTATCTGAAAACCTGCAAGCCTCGAATAAGAAGTTATACATGGTACCAGTAGCTGATAGGCGTATCCCACTACGTCCGCTACCTGCATCGTGAAAATCTATGTGCTTAAACCTAAGAGCCTCAACCGTGAGAAGATAAACCACATCAAAACCCACGCTCTCCCCATCAAGCTGGCAATACTCACCGTCTAACAACTCAACATCTGAATCATCATAGCCTATAAACGTGACCCACTCCCCATTCACGTTATCACCCTTGCAATTTCCGTCGATATCAATTCTACTTCCATACGTTCCAACAGAAAAGGTATTCCGCATTCTTATCTCCGTCTCTGAAAGAGCCGCTACATTGTCGATTGCGGTCTGCAAGCCCGCACAGCCTTGATAAGCGTTAGCCCACGAGGTCCCGTTGTTTGCTCCTGAGGCCAACGTAGCATCGACGTATACAACTGTAAGTGCCATCAGCTAACACCCTCTAACCATATCGTGACATAAGGCTTGGTGCCCTCCCTGCCACGTGTTATAGCATAATTTGGAAAGTGCTGCTCAAGAAAAGCTTTAACCTTATCCTTAACCGCTAAAGCTATCTGCTCATCGATCCCAACCTGCATATCCTCTAAGAGACATTTCTTTAAGCTTAGAGCAAAGTTCTTGGTCATTGATTTTTGAACCAGAATCTCTGCCTGAGCCTTTGTCATTCGCTTAACACCGTCGATGGTAAGGCCGCCCTTATTAATTATCTCGGTTAGCTTTATATAGAGTGGATGTCCTCTCACTGTGTCTCCTCTAAGGATTGATTAAAGGCTTTACGAATCGCATGGATCTTTAACTCAAAGCCGTTTAACTCTTGTCTCAAATCATCGATAGCCACGAACTCTGATGCTTGTGTTATCTTCTTCTGCAACTTATTTAAGGTTTCCTGCATATCATCAATTTGAGTTTGCAACGTCGCTATTAGCTGTTTCATCAGGCACCTCTGATACCTCAGATATTTCTTGTTGATTTACAATTCTAAATGGCAGACGTATTAATTTTGGAACATCGCTGTCTTCCTGTCCCTGGCCCTCTTTCGTTCTTCCAAGCTCTCGATCAATCACCTCTTTCATGTGCATCCACTTTCCCTCAGCAACAGCGAGCGAGAATTTTCGAGCACCGAGCTGAGCCAGCGTCAACGTATCTTCATCCAATCCCTCTACCTCAGCTTTCAACATATCAAGGAATCTACAGATGTATCTCCAGAACTGGACTCGAGATTTTGGTGGGCCTTGCGGACAGCCTGACTGACCCTTCTTCCATTGCGTCCCCTTTGAAATGTTTTTCATGTTCGGGTTGCCTCTGCCCGTTCGCATGTGATTATCTGATAGATTACTCAGTAGCCTTTTCACTGAATCGATCTCATGCTTAAGCTCCTCACGGCGAGCCGTTCTCTCAATTTCTATTTTTCCATCCATAGCCAGGTTCCTTATTTAACTAATCATAGCCAGGTTCCTTATTTAACTAATCATTCTACGCTTCACGCATAAAGCATCATCTTATCCTATTTACGCCTCCTTGTAAAGCATAAAACGTTACAATTGTATCTTTTATTCCACTTTTTTGTTTACCTTGTCTAACCCTGCCTACTTTTTTAACTTAAGCAGAACCTCTAAAAGAGCTTTTCTACAGACTGTCTCTTCAGCAGAACCTCCAAAAGAGCTTTTCTGCAGACTGGCTCTTAAGCAGAACCTCTAAAAGAGCTTTCTGCAAACTGGCTCTTCAGCAGAACCTCCAAAAAAGCTTTATATTTAAATCGC
>SDBT01002018.1_pt1 | contig 36379 bp, 26 predicted proteins | sample 2277101 | NCBI WGS metagenome assembly SDBT01 (sample SAMN10404973, study PRJNA504765) | marine sediment metagenome | isolation source: marine sediment core GS10_PC15, 103 cmbsf | place: Arctic Ocean: Southern Knipovich Ridge | collected 2010 | reverse complement strand
CGAGGGGACTACTAATTACCCCGGATAAGGTAAGAATCGACATGATCCACCCGATGGAGATCAAGGAATATCCCTCTTTTGCGTATAACACTGGTATAAAAGAATATAAAAATTGAGTAATAAAGGATCGCAAAACCATAATTACACATATCAACAGTATCGACCTCCAAACCCTTCCGAATGTCTCCTTGAGCGAATTGACAAATCCAGAATTCTTGAGTTTTTCTTCTTGTGGAAGTGGGACGAGCCTGAAGATATAGACCATCAAGGTTAAGCCAAATATTATCACAAAAGGAGATGCGGTTAGACCAAATGAATCCACAAAATATACAATGAAGAGGGGGCCTACTCCAAAGCCCAGGATACCGCCCATCTCGAGAATCGACAGAGAAAAGCCAAAATGCCGGTCCGAATATAAAGAAACCATGCCTGCAGATGTAGGATAAAACATCGATGAACCGATTGCCCCCAAGGATACGAAAAGAAGTAGTACCCAATAATATGGGGCAACGCCGACCAAAGAAAAAAAGATGATAGTCAGGATCGGACCTCCAAGGACAAAAAAGCGTGTTTGGTAATGATCGGCGAGATACCCCACCGAAGGCTGAGTAACAGAGGAGATAAGACGACTTGTTCCGATAATCAGACCCACCTGTGTCAATGTTAGGGAAAATTTATCGACAAAAAGAGGAAGGAGCGGGCTGATAAAAGAGGTATAGAAATAGCCAATAAAATTAACAAAACTTAATGCGAAGATCACTTTTACGTTTGCAGTTCTTGGATGTTCCATCATAGTTAGTCAAATAGGATCAGAATATTGAGACCAGGCATTTGGCGGTGATCTCCTCACTTCGGATCAGACGTGAATCTGAGAGCATACACCATGCTCTGCGCGATGACAAAATTCGCTTTTTTTAATTAGTGAGCATAGGAGAATCTATTCTTGATCAAGTTATTGAGTTCGCGATCCTTAGCAATGGACCAAATTTTCAAATTCAGCACTAATCTTAGCATCTACGCTCCGTGAAAAGGTAGCCTGGTTGTTGGTCTTCAATATTTCTCTGGCTTTTATGATAGCACGACCATATGCATCCAATCCTCCCTCTTTCTCCCATTTTGAGCGAGAAGAACGATCAGCTATTTCTGGAAAATAGGGAACCTTTCTCATTCTCTCCAATGTATGTTTTGTTTCTAAAAAATTACCGCCAGCGCCTACTTCTCTGATAACATCAAAGTCAGACTTCAGATCATCTTTCGAAAACTCATATCCCCTTTTAACACGCTTTAACATCTGGGCTATTTCGTTATCAATCACAAGCATTCCGTAATCGAAAAGCATTAACCCATCAATCAAGCCCCCCATATTCAATATATCCATCCCGGCAAGTACGCCACCCATCGAGGATATCGCACGTTCGAATCCTGCCTGGGCATCGGCAATCTTTGAATTCGTCTGTCCGATACAACCTCCTGAACATACATCATAGAACCTAGCCATTTGGTTACATCCCATAAAAAGTATAGCAGTTTCAATGCCTCCTGATGCATATGCCCCTGTTCGCATATCGGCAACAGTAGGCAGTGCATAATAAAGAACAGGTGTTTGTGGACGTATCATTTGCATTAATACGGTACTGGCTAAAAATTCAGCGTTTGCCTGAACCAATGTACCTGTTAAGGACAACGGTGAACTTAATCCTGCATTGGGTACAACATATGAGTGTACAGGCACTTTTTTTTCAACATACCACATTAGCAGTTCGGTAGAGTCATAATCCATTTTCAAAGGAGAAATAATATTACAGCAAGGAAAGGAAAGGAAAGGACGACGATAAAAAGCCTCTTCGCTGCCAGCGATCAGGGTACATAATTTAAGAATTTTTTCTGCTTCTTTAACAGAGCCAACATTTCCTCCTCGTATCGGCTTCAGACAATTTTTTAACGCATGATAAATTCTTGAAAGAAAGTAATTTTCACCGGATACATTAGTTGGGTATAAAGAAATAGTGCAAAGATCAAAGCCGGGCATTTTATTAATAAGATGAGACAGTTGCGCAATATCTTTTGTAGTTGAGAGCCGTATTTTTTGTGTTTCTATATCAACTACATTTGTTGTACTGCCAGTGGTTGTAAAAAGTGGGCCGTCTTCAGGAACAGTCCGATCATATTGAGGATCCCTTCCAAAAAAAGTAAACTTGGACGGAACGGCAGCCATAAATTCCTTTATTATTCGTCTTGGAATTTTGACATTGAGACTCTTTGAAGCAACATCACAATCATGCTTTATGAAAACCTCACGCGCCTTTTGGTTGAGTACTTCCAAACCCACATTTTCAAGAATCTCTATAGATACCTCATGGATCTGTTCAACCTGTTCCTCTGTTAACAGATCTACACAAGCTGGATATCTCTTATACTCACTCATCATTTATGGCATCCTCCTAATCTCAGCGGACATTGCTGGATAAATATATTTCTTTTTACAAAAGGAGAAAAGATAAGATTCTCTTCTTCTTATATTTATTTATTATCATTAAGCTGAAGCTGTCAGGGTCTTGGCAAGTTTAGCGGCAGAGCCTGCATCAGGTGCATATCCGTCAGCACCGATCTCCTTTGCAAAAGCCTCTGTAACCGGAGCACCGCCGACCAGAATCTTCACCTGATCCCTTAACTTTATATAGATTGAATTTAGTGTGTAGTATAATACAAACATATTATGATTATCTTTCAGTTAATAACGGCTTTTTTAAAGTAGAAGCAATAAGAGCACTAATTAAAAGGAAAAACATTATAAATATAAAGATAAGAATATAACTTCCTGTGGTATCAAAAATTAACCCAGCTATAAAAGGAGTGATAGAACCAATAAACATACCGATAGCATATGTAGCTCCTATCACTTCCCCTATTGAAACCGTTCCAAAAAATTCTCCAATAATACCAAGATGAGCAGAAATCCTGCTTCCATGAAATATGCCGTAAAAAAAGACGAAAAGGTAAACCATCAAAATTCGGTTCAAAAATATCAATGAGAGATATAAAAGCATCATGGCAAAAAGTGAAAAGGATAAGATCTTTTTCCAGTGCAGCTTTTCAGATAAGAATCCAGGTATAATTCGGCCTAGAATTGAAAAGGCACCTAAAAATCCGAGTGCAGCGGCTGCTGTTGTATGCGATATTCCGACATCAGTAATGAAAGGTACAAAATGAACAGCTATTATCCCAAATGAGGCAATTACGGTACAATGTACAAATGTTATTCCCCAAAAAGGATAAGTGCCTAAAAATTTGTACGTTTTTTTGCTTTGTATATTGCGATTTCCTTGTTCAGCAATCCTTTGACTAGTGAAGTAGGATAGTCGAGGAAGACTCATTTTTATACCACAAGATGAAAATGACATAACAAGGAAACAAATACTACCGGTAAAGAAAAAAGCATACCTCCAGCCAAAAATTGGGATAAGATTACTTACAAGAAGTATGTAAAATAAGCTGCCGACACTAAAGCCTGAAATTACAATACCTATCGCAAGGCCAGATTTTGCGCTTTTAAAGAAACACTTTTGTACCACTGCATTTGGTACTGAAAAGGCTGCACCACTTCCAATGCCCACCAGAAAAATAAAAAAGCGAAACTCATTGATGTCATGAATCTGACTGCAAAGTAAAAATGCAAAACCTGCAATAGGAGCACTTCCCAAAAGAATATAGTAAGGGTTATATCTGTCAACGAGGCTGCCGGAGATCATTACAGAAATCGCATAGCCAATCATAAGAAAAGTATATGCAGAAGATACCGAGGCCCTGCTCCAACCAAACTCGTTAGCAAGGGGTTTAAAAAAAACGCCGAAGGTTGAGATGGCAGATGCCGAATTGGTCCCGGCAAAAAAGCAGGACATTACCATAAGACAAGCATAAATTTTTGTATCGTTAATCTTCAAACTTGATGCCAAGCTCCTCTTCGGTTTCTTTGATTATGGACCGAAGTTTGCTTTGCACCTCATCCGGTAGTGGCTCAGGGTGGTGTGTTTCCAAAATTTTCATGGCTTTTTCCCAAGATCGTTCATAGATTGATTTGCTGCCGTCGGCTTCCCATTCGCTGCGGATTTTGCGGTCAATCAATTTTGGATAGGTTTGGTGTTCGCGCATGTTCTGCAAGGTATGCACGTGCGATAGGTAATCGCGGAAGGATCCTACCTCCCGGATAACATCAACGGCCAAAGTCTTATCATTGACTGAAATCCCTTTAATCGCATATTTGATCATGCCGGCAAATTCATCGTCCATTACCATTTGTCCGTAGTCCACGAGAATTCCAGACTCTGTATTTCCAAGCCCGTAGATCACATTGGCTCCTGCCAATGCGGGCAACAGGGCGGTCAGAGTCTTTTCATGACCCGTCTGGGCATCTGAAAGTTTGTTGTCGCTCTATCCACCGGCTACCTGGACCGGGAGAAGATAGTACTTTCCTATCTGAGTGACAGCGGCATTGAGAAGCGCGGTTTCCGGGGTACCCACGGAACACGTACCATACCTGAGATCCATGGTACAGCTAGAACTGGCGTAGATGAAAGGGGCGCCCCTTTTGGCCAGCTGGCTCAAAACGCATGCAGAGAGTACTTCTGAATTGTGTAGTACCAGGGTGCCGGCCAGCGTCACGGGCGACGATCCACCAGCCATACACTGAGAGAGACATTTTGTCACCAAGCCGGCACGCGCAGTCTCCAACAAGATCTCGCAAAGGTCTCGAGGCATGCGTAGAGGTGTAACCGAGCAGGCGGCTAATGTCATTAAGGGTCTCTCAGCAAGCTTGTCCTTACCGCCGGCCACCACAGCCAGCATCTCTATGGCCTTTTTCACCAAATAACCACTGCCGCCTCCCAATAAGCAATGTTTGGTGGTATTGTTCAGCATTGCTTCGACATTATAGAGTACAACAACTTCTGCTGGAACATCGTGGCACCCAACGGCCCGGTGGCAGACATCGATATGTTCCAGAGCATCCACAAGGCGTGTAATATTAGCCAGATCATCGCGCTTTGGTACCCGAGTCTCCCTTGTTTCGGGGTCAATCATCTGAATACCTTCTCCGAAACAATCGAAAGCCACCCTTCCCGGTTCCAAGAGTATGTCGTTCTTAGGATCCCGCCCTGCTAAAAGAATAATTTCAGGGGCGGAGTTTACGGCATCCTCGACCATAAATGGAGGAATTTTTACGATCTTGGATTCGAGGTCAACATTTGCTCCCCCGTCTGCAAACATTTCTATCGCCCCTTCATCCTCTACATAGGTGCCCGTTTTCCATAGCACTTCCAAGGTTGCGGCATGGATGTCTCCGAGTTCCGCTTCTGAAAAAACCCGGAACTCGATACCGCGTCCATGTCTTTTCCCTGTTTTGAAATTTCGTTTCATTTCAGATCCTTTCTCAGCATAATTACTGAAGGTTAATGTCTATTATCCTTAATTAAAACTTCTTTTGTATTCTTTTCCTCCATGCCTTTTATCTGTTGATTTTAAAATCGATAAAAATATTATTCTATCCCCTTTAGCCAGTCGCTAACAATTTCAGGGTGGTCTGTTACCCATTTATTAGCAACCTCCTCAGCTATAAGAAAACTCACCTCTTTCTTTGGAATATGCCAATTTTGGAAAAATTTATACGCTTTAGGAACTCTTTTCTTCAATATAAAGCTATTTTACCAAATATATTATATTCATTTGTGCACTTTAATAATCTATGATAATTCTACAATCGACAGCACCAAGCCCAGCCCCTTCTTCCAGTACCATAACTGGATTTAGATCCATTTCCTTTATTTCTGGAATCGATTCCCCTATAGCTGCAACCCGCTGCAGAAGGTCCTCCAATGCATCTGTATCAACCTTGGGTCTGCCTCGATAACCAGATAATAATTTGGCCCATGATGTCTCTTTCCACATTTGGTGAGTTTCACCTTTGGTCAGGGGAGATATCCGCATTGCCACATTTCTGATCATTTCAACGAATATGCCTCCTAATCCGAGAATTACTGTGGCACCAAACACTGGATCCCTCTTTAATCCGCAGATCATCTCCTGCACTGGATTATCGAACATGTGTTGAATCAAAACTCCTGAAATTTCGGCTCCCGGTATTTTTTGCAGAGCTGAATCACAAATATCTTGGAATCCTTTTTCGACTTCATCCTCGTTTTTTAAACCTAAAAGAACGCCCTCGACATCTGATTTATGCATAATATCGGGCGATTCAATTTTCATAGCAACAGGAAATCCAATTTTCGCTGCAACGGCTCTTGCTTCAGAAGAGCTTCTCGCCAATTTCATGGGAGGATGTGGGATTCCGAATAAGCTAAGAAGATCGAAACAGGTATCTTGTGGAACAGATCGATAGCCTTTGCTTTTGACTTGATCTATTATTTTTCTGGCTTGTTCAATAACATATGCTGGCAGTTCAAACCCTTCTTGATCCATAAAAATAGGCCGCTGTAGCCACTCCTTTACACCGGCCATCGCATCAACAGCTTCGTTTATATTCTGAAAGCAAGGAAATTGCGCCTCCCGGATAGTCTCAAGAATTTTCTGCCTTATCTCTTCTAACACTGGCTCAGGAACTGACCGCAGGGCTATATATATCGGTTTTTTTTCCTTTTTCATAAATAGGATCGCTGAGCAAATTTCGGAAGTGATGTTTTGCCTGTTTTCGTAGTTGACTAGGGGTAAAAGATTAAAATGAACAATAATACCATCTATGCAAGGATCTTTGATTATGCAATTTACAACTGAACCAAGCGCTTCACCTCCACTTCTGTTAAGGGCATTGACGGGTATATCCGTAGGATTGCCGATAGTAGAGCCTGCAGTTACCTTAATTTGGGTAACAGCAGCTTTTGTGCTCTCATTGAGTTGAGCCAAAGTTAATCCACGCTCTTCAATGAAATCAGTTGCCAAAACTGTTGCGCCTCCACCATTTCCAATTAATGCAATGCCTTTCCCTTTCAAGCGTGGCACATCCTTTTGGAATGCAGTCAATGTAGCCATGAAAGTATCAAAGTTATCGACAATCACTCCCCCTGCCTGAGATACAGCAGTTTTCCAGATGGCAAACTCACCGGCCAGCGAATTGGTATGCGATGTTACGGATTTAGCGCCTAAACTTGTCCGACCGCCCTTCAACACTATGACGGGTTTTTGCCGTGCGACATTTTTTAGAGCAGTAAAAAAATTTTCCCCATGCCGAATCCCTTCTATGTATAAGCCTATAACCTCCGTCTCAGGATCATCAGTGAAGTAATTCATGAAATCAATAGGCCCCAGATCAATACAATTGCCCATCGAAATTACTTTTCCAAGTTTCAGCCCTCGGCTTTTTGCATGCATTATCATGTCAACACTTAATCCGCCACTCTGAGAGGCGATAGAAACTTTGCCTATAGAATGGTCAGCAGAAGAAACAAATGTAAGTTTGCCGGCTGATGAGTATACCCCTAAGCAATTCGGTCCGACGATTCTTGTTTTACCGCCTGCTTTTTTTAAAATTTTTATTTCAAGCCTGCGACCTTGTTTCCCTGCTTCTCCAAAACCTCCCGTTAAGATTTGGGCAACCGGTACACCCTTTTCAGCACAATCAGATACCACATCTTGTACATATATTGCAGGAACAGCAATAATGCAAAGATCGACTTTATTCTTTATTTCATTTACACGATTAAACCCCTCTGCACCTTGGCAAGCCTCTTTTCGAGGATTTACTGCAAATATTTTTCCGTCAAAGCCGAATTTTTTAATTAATTTAAGGGTACGGGAGCCCAAGTTCTTTGTGTTACCGCTAGCTCCCGCCACTGCGATAGACTTTGGATAAAATAAGTTCTTTATGGCTTTATTTACTGTGATATTCATTTTATCTTTGCCATTATATTCCCGGCAGTTAAATTCTTCTGTTGATTAATCACAATTTTTAAATAGTTTCATGCCTATTTTTAAGGGGCTGATTTTTAAAATTTTTTAATTAGCCCCTTAAAAAAATGGTATTAACCATATGGCTTATTTAATCTAATAACTTGTAGGCCAATTTCTCAGCATGTGCTCTCCAATACTGTTTCGTCGGTGGACTTCTAAAAGATTTATCAGTACATTGCGGGTTTCTCTAGGGTCAATAACCATATGCCCCTCATAGTGACCGGCAAGATCATAGGCCGAGGTATTCCGTTCTACTTGTGATTTCAACTGATGGTATTTTTCTGGATCATCTTTTTCCCTGACACCAAAGAGGATGTTTACTGCAACCGCAGGGTCCATAAACCCTAAATCCGCAGTTGGCCATAAAATGACCTCAGAAGAGGTCTGCCCCCCACACATATTCAGATAAGCCTGACCATAGTCTTTTCGCATAATAACAGTCATCTTAGGCACCGTGGTAAGATGAAGCGCATTCATCCAATTCATAATTCTTCCTGGTGCGGCTCTTCTCTCGCCATCCACGCCTATCAAAAATCCAGGTTGATCGACAAGAAAGACAAGCGGAATATTAAAAGAATCACTCTGAACGATAAAATTTGTAGCCTTTCTCATTGCATCAATGTCAATGGCGCCACTTTTTGATTTTGGATTATTCGCGATGATACTTACGCTTTTGCCGTTAATCCTTGCAAATGCGGTAACAAGAGGAGTTCCAAAGTCCTGTTTCAATTCAAACAGACTATCTTTATCTATGATGACTCTGATTATATCATGAACATCGTAAGCACGGTTTTTAGCCTCTGGAAGAATATCCAAAATATTTTCTGCGTCTTCTCCAGATCCTTCAGGCACAGGGTATTCTGGTGGAAGTTCTTTGCTGTTGCTTGGCAAATAACTTAGTAGCTTTTTGATAACATCTAGCGCCTCTTCGTCGGTTTCGACGATACGATCGACCAACCCGGTAATTTCTGAATGCAACCTCCATCCACCTAATTCTTCAGGATCTACAGGCTGACCAATTGCAATTGAGGTTACCCGGTTACTGGCAACTGCCATCCTTGCGCCTTTTCGCATGATTCTGAAATCAGATATACATGTATACCAAGTTGATGATCCGTAGCATTCGCCTAAAAGCGCCGATACCATTGGTACTTCCCGCATTCTCCTATACTCTGTCGGATCGTGCCCCATGGTGGCTCGCCCTGCTGCCCCCATTCGATCCGGCACCCGGGCACCGGTTGATTCTCCAAGAAGAATCCATGGTATCCCACGTTCAATTGCGACCTTTTTCATATGACGCATTTTTTTCATGTTTATCGCACTACTTGATGCACCAAGAACAGTGAAATCATTCGATACTAAAGCGACCGGTCGCTTATCTACTGTTCCGTATCCAGCAATCTTTCCATCTGCATGAGCCTTATGGCGTACCTCCTCTCTGGCTGCAGTTGCGAAAAGTCCTGATTCTGTAAAGCTGTCATCATCCAGCAAATAATCGATTCTCTCCCTCGCGTTCAAGTAACCTTGAGCTTTTCTTTTCTCTATCTTTTCAGGTCCACCCATTCCCAGCGCCTGATTTTTACGCTCATTTAAGTCATTGATCATTTCTTCAAAAGCCACTTTAGTACCTCATCATACAAATTAAAAAGGTTGATCTATGGTTGCAGGAAACCTTAACCTGGAATTCAAAAAAATTGGATAAAATCGATGCGGTAATTTAAATCTCTCATTTGTCGTTCGCCTAATGAATAGATTTTTGGGAACTTGCCATATCTAAAGCATTAAAGGAAAGAGCCTAAATTCAGACTCTTTCAAACGCATAGGGCCTTTAGAAATCCTTTTTTTGAAAAAAGATACCGACTCTTCATTCTTTAAATACAATATGTGAAATTATAACGCCCTTGATGTCATCTCATTGTAAAACAAAATCTCATAGATAATTCTTAAAAGCTGTCGTACAGATGACAGAAAAAAATTATTATTTTGATTATTTGGAAATCATCGACAAATTTAACTTTAAAACAATTAGGAGGAAGCTAAGAAATGTCATCAAATTTTTTTTCAGAAGATCTTGTTGCAGATGTTCGCGAACATTTTATTCCAATGCCTATTGATGAGACTATTATCGTAAAAGGTAAAGGGGCAATTGTAGAGGACTTGCAAGGAAACCAGTACATAGACTGTTTTGGAGGCCCCGGTGTACTTAATTCAGGGCATTGCCATCCAAAGATTACGGAAGCTGTTAAATCCCAACTCGATTTATTAACTCAATCACCTGGCCAATTTATAAATCTCCCTTCCGTTCGATACGCAAAAGCTTTGTCAAAAGTCGTACCAGCCGGTTTGAAAAAATTTTTTTTCTGTAACAGCGGCTCCGAATCAAACGATGGAGCGATAAAATTAGCGCTTAAACATGCTGTTGAGAGAGGCAAAAAGGGTTTTGGAATAATTGCTCTAGAACATTCTTTCCATGGCCGTCTTTCTTTAACACTTTCCCTTACGGGCATGCCCGGAAGAAAGAAGGGTTTTGGTACTTATACCGCATTTCCATTTATTACTCATGTTTCAGCTCCCTACTGTTATAGATGCTTTTTTCAATATCCAGAATGCAACCTTAAATGTGTTGATGCAATTAAAGATGCCATTCAGTACCGTTCCCAAGGCGACATTTCTATTTTAATAGCGGAGCCACTATTGGGAGTAGGTGGTGTGATAGTACCCCCCCCTGAATATTGGCCCAAGGTGGAGGATATCTGCAAAGAGCATGAAATAACTTTAATATTTGATGAAGTTTTTACCGGTTTTGGCCGAACAGGAAAAATGTTCGCCTCTGAACACTGGGGTGTGGCTCCAGATATGATGACCATGGCTAAAGCTATTGGCGGTGGTTTTCCACTAGGCGCCTTCATTGCCCGCGGAGAGATTGCAAACTCAATGGAACCAGGGGATCATTATACTACATTTGGGATAAATAGTCTTATAAGCTCTACTGCAGGTATGGCAAGTTTTGAAGTTCTAAAAGAGGAAAATCTCATCGATAATGCAGCAAAAGTTGGCGAATATTTATTAAACGGCTTAAAAGAGATTCAAAGCAAAGAAGAAAATATTGGAGATGCCCGTGGATTGGGGCTTTTTGTAGGACTGGAAATTGTTAAAGACAAGCAGTCAAAAGAATCGGCATCCGCACTAACAAAAAGAGTTAAAAAGCAAATTATGAAAAATGGAGTCCTTGTATCTGTTAGCGGTAATCATGGCAACATACTTCGATTTACACCGCCATTGGTGTTATCAAGAGACCAGGCAGATGATGTGCTAGAATCTGTTCAAAAAGCATTTTATGCTGTAAAAGGGGTTTAGCAGAAAAATACCGGCTAATTTAAAAGCTTATACTTCGCAAATTGATTTATTTCGCTCGCATGGAAGGCTTTTACCAAGGAGTACATTTCAACTCTATTCTACAAAAAATTAAGAACCAAACTACTATAAATTGGCAGTCTATAGAATTTAATATTATAAGTTTCTGTCCTCTTTAGCAATAATCTTAAATACGTAATTTTTTTCAATCATATAAATATAACCTACCCTGAAGAAGGGAATGATAAAATATTAACCGCTTTTCTATAGGAGAGATTTAAGGAGGTTTTTTATGAATGACGGGTACATGGGAAGGATTCTAGAAGTTGATTTGAGCAAAATGGAAATAAGAGATTTTGAATTTTCCGAAAGGTTGCTTAAGAAATATATTGGCGGAGTAGGTATTGGTGCTAAAATATTATTTGACAAGACCTCTGCACTCACAAATCCTTTTGCTGAAGAAAATGTTTTGATGTTCTTAACCGGTCCGCTCACAAACACAAAAGTTCCAACTTCAGGAAGATATTCCGTCATTGCAAAATCACCATTAGGAATGTGGGGAGAGGGCGATTCTGGAGGCCGATTTGGCCCTGCTTTAAAAAGTGCTGGATTTGATGGTGTTGTCATCGCTGGCAAATCGGCTAAGCCCGTTTATCTTCATCTTCATAATGGCGAAGCCTCTATTTGTGATGCATCGCATATATGGGGAAAAGATACGTTTGAAACAGACAGCATATTAAAAAAAGAAACCTCTCCGAAGGCAGTAACCTGTGCAATCGGCCTTGCAGGAGAAAATATGGTCAATATTGCAGCCATTATCAATGATGGGCCACATGGGAGAGCTGCCGGTAGAGGTGGATTGGGCGCAGTAATGGGATCTAAAAGGCTAAAAGGAATTGCGGCACATGGTGAATTAAAGACCTTGGTTGCGCAAAAGGAAGAATTATCTAGCCTTGTAAAGTTAATGAGTAAGAATATTTCAAAAAAGACTGTCAAAATAAAACAATTCGGCACGGCCGGAAGCGTCTTAAATAACCATGATATCGGTGATATGCCCAATAAAAATTGGCGTCTCGGTGATTGGCATGAAAAGATAGGAGAACTTTCCGGTCAAAAACTAGCGGAAACTATGTTGAAGAAAAAATACTATTGCGGTTCATGCACAATAGGCTGTGGTAGGACAGTCGTATCAAATTATGGGCCTTATGCTGGATTAGAAACAGGCGGCCCAGAGTATGAATCATTAGCCTCTTTTGGTTCTCTCTTGTTAATAAATGATTTAAAGGCTGTCGCCCTGGGACACGAACTTTGCAATCGCTATGGCATAGATGTAGTATCTGCTGGGGCTTCGATTGCCTTTGCAATGGAAGCATATGAAAAAGGTCTCTTAACGAAAACAGATACTGATAACATCGAATTAACCTGGGGAAATACTTCTGCCATGATCAATATGATCCATAAAATTGGAAAAGCAGAAGGACTTGGAGCTGTATTAGGAAAAGGCGTCAGGGTTGCCTCAGAAATCTTTGGCCCGGAATCAAAAGCTTTTGCCATCGAAGTTAAAGGTCTTGAGTTTCCGATGCACGATCCCAGGTCATTAAGCTCTTTTGCGATAAGCTTTGCCACATCTCCTCGAGGAGCTTGTCATCGTGGATGTAGCCAATATCTGGAACGATTTGGAATTCCGCAACTAGGGGTTGAAAAGCCTATCGAGCGACAGGCAGACAAAGGAAAGGGTAGAATATCGGCGATAATGCAAGACTACAGCACACTTTTTAATACATTAAAATTGTGTCATTTTATAATTCCTGGAACACTCCCATCAGAGATATTGGCATGCCTCAATTATGTCACAGGGTGGGAAATGGAGTTTGATGAATTCATAAAGGCGGGGACGAGAATTTTTAATCTGAAAAAATTGTATAATTTGAAAATGGGGTTTGGCCGGAAAGATGATTCCCTCCCTGATAGGATCAAGAATTGTAAATTAAGCAGTGGGGGAGCTAAAAATTATGTCCCTGATTTAGAGATGATGTTATCAGAATATTACAAATTCAGGGGTTGGGACGAAAATGGGAAACCAAAAGTTCGAACTTTAGAGCGTTTGGATTTAAAACAAGAGGGAAAATTTATGTATGAAAAATAGAACTCCATTCGCGGAGCCATAGAAGCTTATATCGAACAAGTATGCCGACTTCAGGTGGCTTCCCACATCTATCAAGGAAAGAACTCATTATCTTATTTGAATGGAGGAAAAAGGAATGCGCCCAGAAATAGTAGCTCCAATGCCCGGTACTATCATCAATATACTAGTGAAAGAAGGAGCGAAAGTATTAGAATACCAGGAGGTCATGATTCTGGAGGCAATGAAGATGGAAAATGTCATTCTCACACCAGAAGCCGGAACAGTGAAAGAGATCAAAGTGAAGGTAAATGATAAGGTGTCTACCAATCAAGTGTTGATGGTGATCGAATAATAAACCCTACTGAGAGTTCGATGAGCGTGAAAGTCGATTGGTGGCTCGCGGGAATTTGTTCTGCAAGGGTATTCAGTTAGGTCGTAGCGATGACATACGTGGCTGCGTTACCCATCCTTCAGTAAGAATGGGAAATGTCAGCGACTGCTGCTGGAACCATTGCCAGCGTTTTAGGCACCCATCGAATAAGCCACATAACAGGCTGACGAAATTGCCAGATAGTCCATAGTTTGTTGTAACATTAACGTCTTTGACGAAAACTTTCTGAGAATCAAACTCAACAACCGCATAAATACAAAAGAAAGAGCCATAACAATGATAGGGCATATAATCCAGCTTTCAACTATAACTAAAAACTTGGAATAATTCACTTCCGCCCCAATGGCCAAATCAATTGTATTCACTACTGCAATATGTTGTTGTGTTCGAAATTCCAGAGTTCTGGGAAAGATTATAGATTTTGTTATAATATTTATTCCCAACCTTTGTCATCACTTACGGGAAAAATTCTTTCGGACCAGGGTCTGCAACTCGGCTAATTTGTCGCCCGCGGCAGGGACATTTTGTAGGGGATAAACTCTGCCAAGATTTTTATATTTGCTGCTACCGAAACTGTGATAGGGCAAAAGCTCATAATCCACCACATTTTTCAGGCTGGCAGCCAGCCTGGCAATGGCAATGATATTTTGCTCATCATCAGTATAACCAGGTACCACAGGGGTGCGGAGAGTGACCGGTATCCGGGGAGCCTCTTCGGCCAGTCGGGTGATATTTTTTATTATGAGCCGGTTATCAACCCCGGTATACTGCTTATGCTTTTGGGAATCATAGTGCTTGATATCATAGAAGATATGATCACAAAGTCCGGCTACTTTAAAAAGTCTGGCAAACTCAACCTGACCGCAGGTTTCAATAGCGGTATCCAAATGATGGCGACGGGCTTCAGCAAGCAGGGTAGTCACAAAATCGGCTTGCAATAGTGGTTCTCCTCCCCCCACAGTCAGTCCGCCGCCGCCACGGCGAAAAAAATGCGCATCTTCCAAGACCACCTGCATCACCTCTTTTACGGTATAGGCTTTGCCAAAACAATGTAAAGCCTGGCTGGGGCAGGCCGCAGCACAGGCACCGCAGCCCCGGCACTGCTCAAAGGAAGGGTACATTACCCCGTTTTTTTGGTAAAAGCCTTCTTCCGGGCACACCTGTTGGCAAAAGGCCTCACATTGAATCAGGCCCAGGCAATATTCTGGTTTAAAACTGACCTCCGGGCCGCTTGCCATGGATTCAGGATTACTGCACCAAAGACAGGCCAGAGGGCAGCCCTTCATAAAGACAAGGGTCCGGATACCAGGGCCATCGTGCAAAGAAAATTTCTGTATATTAAATATGATGCCAGCAGGCTCAGGCGAATCCGTCATGTTCGGTACGCTCAATAATTTCCTGTTGCAAAGCAGGTGACAAATCCACGAAAAAGGCGCTGTAACCAGCTACCCGCACCAAAAGGTTGCGGAATTTTTCCGGGTCTTTCCGGGCTGCCAGCAGGGTTTCACGATTGATAACACTGAATTGGACGTGCCAATGTTTTTGTTCGCAGATACACCTGATCAGCTGAGCCAGGTTTCTGGTGCCCCGTTCCCCTGCCACCGCCTGGGGAGTAAGTTTTATGTTGAGCAGGCGGGCTGCTCTTTGCATTCCGGGGGTGAACTTGGTGGCGGCAATGGAGCTGATGGTGGTAGTCGGCCCACTGATATCTGCTCCCTGGGTGGGGGAAATCCCCTCGGAAAGGGCCACCCCTGCCTTGCGGCCATTGGGGGTGGCGGATACCACCCGGCCCATGGGGATATGAGAAGTGACCGGCACATACATCATTTCCGGCCTGCCTCCGTAAGCATTGGTATGCTTATCAAACATGGCAAGCATGATCTCTTCCAGATCGCGGCCCAGTTCGTCCACCTCCTGGATAAGGTTACCGAATTTTGGGGCCTTCAGGCAGCGCTGGCGAATCATCTCCGCATCTTCAAAATCGTTTTCCAGGGACTCTAGTAGGGCATCCATACTGACAGTTTTTTCTTCATAAACAATGTGGCGCACTGCCGCCAGAGAGTCGATCACCGTGCCGAAACCCACCGGAGCAGTCTGCCCTCCCAAAGACATGCCGTCTTTAATTGTGCCCTGATTGACGTCTTTGCCATCGACCATGCATAGGTCGTGCAAAGATGAAAGGAAGGGTGCTGCCAAAAAGTCTGGTCGCAGGGTATCGGCCAGATATTGCTGGATAAAGATTTGTTTTTGTATGTAGGTAAGTTGGGTTTTAAAGGCAGTAAAAAACTTCTCAAAGCTCTTGAAATTTAACGGGTTGCCGGTTTCAATGGAGATAAGACGGTCGCCGGTTTTTTTCATCCTCCCGTTGCGCAAGGTAAGCTCCATGACCGCACCTAAATTAAGCCAGGTTGTGCCGGTAAAATAGGTGCTGCGGTTGGCCAGACGCACTTCGGTGCAGCCGGAGGGATTATAGTCTCTGGCTTCATCCAGCCTGGCCCCCTTGGACAGCAGTACCGGGATGATATCCTCGTCATTCATTATTTTGGGAAAGCCGGTGCCTTCCTTGATCAGGTCACAGACAGCCGCCAGAAAGCGGTCCGGAGTAGCAGAATGGATGCGCACTGCCAGATCAGGGTAATCCAGGGGCAGTTCCTTTTTGGTTTGCAAAACCAGATAGGAAAGCTCATTGCTGGCGTCTTTGCCGTTTTTATCCACCCCACCTACTGTGGTAGTTTCAAAGTGGGCGTTGCCTTCATAGATTTTAAAGCCGGCCGGGCTGGGCTGGATACGAATGCTCTGGGCGATATTCAGCCACAGGAGTTCCAGTAACTCCAGTGTATGCTCATCATCTAAAATACCGTCTTGCTTATCTTTTTGGTAGTAGGGATAAAAATATTGATCCACCCGGCCATTGCCGATAATGCCGCCATGAATCTGCTCAAAGCGGGAGGCAAGCTGAGTAAACCACTGCGACTGTATGGCCTCATGAAAAGTGCGAGCCGGATGTTCCGGCACATGGGCACAGGTTGCGGCAATCAGTTCCAGTTCCGCCTTACGCTTGGCATCAATTTCCTTTTGGGCTAGGGAAATAGCCTCCTGGCTGTAGCGTTGGGCAAAGGCCACAATGCCGTCGCAGATGGTTATAACAGCTTTATAAAAGGGCAGTTTATTGAAATTATGCTCAGAATTGTCGATATCCAGTTCATCGATTTTTTGCAGAGCATCTTCTTTTATTCCAAAAAAGCCCTTTTGCAGCACTTTTTTATAATCAAGCACCCACTGGATGGAGTGACGCAGGGTGGCAGTCTGGTGGACAATGAAAGAGGGATCATAGATGTCATCATTATTCCACAAAAGACGGACTACTTCAGAGGGCATGATCTCCCCGTGGGCTTCGTGGAAAGTGCGGCCTATCCAGAAGGGCACTATCTCCTCATTTAAGACCTGCACATCTTCGGCGGTAAAAAGATAGGGGCGTCCCTCTTCTTCCAGGGGGATTTTTCCTATCTGGGCAAAATAACCTCCTTCTAGTTCTGGATAGAGCACCCCATAACGGCCCACAGGACCACCTCGGCCCACAATCAGCTCTTGGGAACCGATGTGAACCGCAATATTCCGAAAGACCGCGTCCATGGCCCTGGCCCAGCGAAGGTTAAGGGGCAGATGCTGGTTGGCTTTATATCCTCTGGTAAACCAAAGAGCCCGATCTATGGAAAGGCGGGGTTTATTGTTGCGAAAATCTTTTAAGATAGCATCAATACGAGGGCGCATTACTCCCTCACCCACGCAATGCAACTGCTGCATCTGTCCATTTAAGATACGGCTTTCTTGGTGAGTGTAGACTTTTAAAGACATGGCTTGCTCCTTTCTGTTAATTCTTTGCCATGGTGGAAACTTACTCCTTTGCGCAGATTAAATATCCATTTGGCACCCTGCTTGTCAGCACTTTCATAGGATTCAAAAAGCTCAGGTACTAGCTCACCTTCAGGGCTTAGCTCAAATAGAAAATTACGAATTTGGGAGTTGAAGTCTCCTTTTTTTATAAAACGTTTATACCAAGCTCCCTTTTCAATTTATCATACTCCCGGTTGATGTCTTTTGTGATAGTTCCCTGGCTGCCATTACCAACGGTTCTGCCGTTAATCTGGATTATGGGGGTGATCTCCACCGCAGTACCGGTACAAAATACTTCATCTGCGGTAAACAGTTCTGATACTGAGATATCTCTTTCCTCCATAGGATATCCTAGTTTTTTTACAATATCCACGACCAGGTTACGGTTGATACCTTTTAAGATGCTGGAAGTCGCTGATGGGGTACTGACGATTTGGTTTTTTATTACAAAAATATTCCAGGCACAGCCTTCGGCCACAAAACCGCGCACATCCAACATTATGGCATCAGGCACCCCGGCTGCCTGTGCTTCCAGCTTGGCCAGTATATTGTTACAGTAATTTGTAATTTTGCATTCCGGGGGTAGGATATAGGACGGGGGACGGCGATATGTGGATACAATAACCTTCAGGCCATCGCTCTTTTTTATGGCACTGCCGCCGATGACATAAATCACAACCGTAGGCTCTTCGCAGGTATCAGGATTGTGACCCAAAGCACCCACTCCCCGGGTGACCTGGGGACGGATGTAGCAATTTTTTTGCCCGTTCCTGCGCACGGTCTCTATCACAGCTTCTTTGAATTCATCAAGGTCAAGTGGGATTTTGAGATCAATAATTTTTGCGGAATCATAAAGGCGAGCCATATGTTCATTAAAGCCAAAAATAAAGCCATCTTGTACCTTAAAGGCCTCAAAGACGCCATCGCCATACAGAAAGCCATGGTCAAAAACCGATATTTTGGCATCTTCTTTACCAAAAAACTCACCATTGAGATAAATTATCGAATCTGACATAAAAACATTCTCCTTAACTAATCCCTGCAAAGGCAGTATTTTTGATCTGATTTAACTCCTGAAACATTTTTTCTTCCAGGGGTTCTGCATGGTGGTTAGCAATAATAACCCTGGTGGTCTCTTTGGTCTTGCTTATGAAATCAGGCTGTTTACCTGCCAGCCAGTCGTCGCGGAACTGGCGGTCGAATATGGGTATATCCAAAACCGCCTGGCGGAAGTATTTTATGGTGTGATTGCAGGACATAAACACCCCTCCGGGACCGGCCGCTGCAAGAGCATCAAAACCCAGACTATCACTATCCATGGCTATGCCGCCCATGGCCTTGCGAACCATTGCGCAAATCTGGTTGTCAATTACCAGCTGCAGGGGGCTTAAAGACATGGAGGTCTCCACCACTCCTACATTTGTGAGACTGCTGCCCGCGGCCATGGTCATAAACATATTAATAGCATGTTCTATGGCGCTTTGTCCGTCCACTTGGTGGGAATCGGTGTTGCCGCCCCTGGTGCTTACCGGCAGATCATAAAACTCACTTGCCAGTTGAGACGAGGCCATGGAAAGCATGGCGTTTTCCACGGTACCCTGGAGAATCTGGGTGGTTTTCAGGTCCATGATATAGCCCCGGGCGCCATAGATAAGAGGGGCTCCGGGGTTGGCGATTTGCGACAACACCACGGTCATTAAAAACTCTATGTTGCTTTGCAAAAGCATTCCGGCCAGGGTAACCGGTCCGGTTGCCCCGGAAATAGGTGCCGTTGCCACATCTATCGGAACCATATATTCCCCTGCCAGAAGCAGGGTATCTGTTGCCATATTATGTAGTTGCAAAGGAGATGTGGGCGAAACCAGAAAGGAAAACAGGGGCTTTTCTTGAAGCGCTTGGCCAGAACCACGCACCACTAAGGCCATCTCTATTATATACTCCAGGTTTTTCCGGCTGAAAATTGATTGCCACACCGGTTTGGTAGTGTGCTGCAGCATGAGAAACACGTTATAGACATCATGGACATTAGCCGGCACGTCATGAGGATAGGGACAGTTGCAGATTTCAATATAATCTAAAGCGTCCACCAAACGAATTAAGTTGATGGTATCTTCCGTGGTGGCAGGTCGGGAGAATTTTTCATCTATATCCAAGTAGTTCTCCACTCCGGAATTTACCCTGGTGTGGGGTGTACCATCGTTTAAGGTGACCGGATTCCGGCCCTGTCTGTCATAAAAAGAGATTTGATGGGGAACGGTATCCAGGGCCTTATTCACCAGCCGGCGGGGCAGTTTAACCAGGTTGTCGGTAATTTCTGCTCCGGCAGCAGCCAGGATTTCTCTCCCGCCTTCATGGTTCAGATGAAAACCATGATTCTGTAAATACTCCAGGCTGCGCTCGTGGACCGTCTCCATTTCCTTTTGGGAAAAGACAGAGAGGTTAAGCTTACTCATTTCTATAAAAGCTCCTGTAAAAGGTTAATCGTACTCACCGCATCTTTGGCATAGCCATCGGCCCCGATCTCATCGGCCCACTGCTGAGTGACCGGACCGCCTCCCACCAGCACCTTTACTGAATTGCGCAGGCCCATCTCAATCAGAGCATTTACGGTGTCTCTCTGGTAGGGCATAGTGGTGGTCATAAGACTCGACAGACCCAGGGCGTCTGCCTTGTGGGTCTGGATTGCCTCGCAGATTTGCAGAGGCGACTTGTCAATGCCCAGGTCAACCACTTCAAAATCGTTGATTTCCAGCACCTTGGCCAAGATATTTTTGCCAATACTGTGCAAATCGCCTTTAACCGTGGCCAGGAGAATTTTTCCCCGTTTATTAATTTTTTGGTTCATGTTGACAATTTCAGGATTTAAAATTTCCATGGCAGCAGTAAAGGCTTCGGCGGCCCTTATCAGCTCCGGTAAATAAAGCAGGCCCTCACCAAATTTTTCTCCTACTTCCTCTATACCGGGTCTGAGACCTTCGTCCACCATTTGCAGGGGACTTAAGCCCTGGGCTATTCCATGTTGACAGCTCTCTGTGGCTTTATTCAGATCCCCTTCTATCACTGCCCGGGTCAAATCTCGTAATATTTGTGCCATTTTTTTTCGTTACCTCCTTATTCAGTCCAGGGGAATTCCCATTTCCTGCAGTTCACAAGTGGTATCATCATATAAACGTTGGTACTCTGCTGATGGTTTGCCGGTGGAAAAATTATAACATTCCGGACCGGTATCGCCCAGGGGAGGGTTGTTAAGCAGGGGCTCGTATTTTTCTAATAGATTGGCTATGATATCGTGGGCTTGGCTGCGGGAAAGCTTACTGGCAGCCTTGGTCATGGCAATCCCGAATCTGGTTTCCATGGGGGTGGAGGCATCCAGCTTTACCGCTGCAGCGGGGGTGGGCATTTTCACCGCAGCCGCCCCAGAAGTAACAGCTGCCAGCAACCAGGCACAGGCTTCATAGAAAAAGCTTTTGGTGTTGCAGCCGGCGGCGAGATAACCCCGCCAGGATACTGGGAAGTTGAGATTTCGGGCAGCTGCTGCTGCGCTGGCCGATACACACCACAAAACATCTCTGGTACTGCAGCAGGATTTCTGGAAGTGAATGGGAAAGCAAAGATGATAGTTGGCCCCAAATAGAACCATTCCCATAATGAAGTAGGCGGTATTGACAATGGCGGTGCCGGCGGCATCGCCGCAGTATCCTCCCAAAGAGGGAGCGCCCTGGGAGCCGATATTGGCTCCCCAGTTTTGCAGATAGGCGATTTTGCTCATGGAACCGTAGTCTATTTTATGTTCAGCTAAAATACCTATCAGCCAGCCATCGGAAAGGCGACCCCCAAATTGAGGAGCACTGGAGGCAATGGTGGCGACAGGGTTGGCGGTAGCAGGGACATGGTTGATGATAGCCATACCGGGTCGTCCGGCCCGAGCGCAGGCCTGGCGAGCCAGGTTAATAGCCTTTATGCCCGCATATACCTCCAGGGGAGAACCGGAACGTACCTCCTGGCCCCGTATTGAGGTTACAGTAGAAATACTGATAGCTCTGGCCTCGGGAAAAGATACATTGGCACTCATGGTGTCCACCGCCAACTGCTCGCTGGAGTGCATGGTGCCGTAGTTTACGTGGCAATCCGGAAGAGTGGCATCGTCCGGCTTTCTGGTGGTAAATACATGCTGGTCTTTACCTTCGCCAAAAACACATCTGCCTGAAGGTCCGGCCAGTATCCGGTCAATTTCCCCATGGTCCACCTTAATGACACGGTTGCTGTCCTTGCAATAAGTCCCCACAGACACCAGGAACTCTTTGGCCGCCAGAAATATGCGATCGGCCAGCTCATCATCGCAGTTGATAAAACCACCGGATGGATAGACAATATCAAATTCCTTCTGGATGCGCCGGAGCTCGGGTAAAAACAGCTTAAAATCAAAATCTTTCTCATTCATAAGCGGCCCGCTTTCAGCCCGCGCACAAACCTCCAGAAAATCAATCATCTTTCTTTCCACCTCTTTTGCCGGCTTCTTTGCTTTTAACTTCAATGCCGGCGTAATCCTCAAAAAACCTGATTACTTCCGGATAATATCCCTTGCCATACCCCCTGGCTTTACTCATGGCATATATTTCCCGGATATGGGCGGCCACCGGCATGGGCAGGTCCAGAGATTTGGCAGTGGCAAGCCCCAGATCGATATCCTTCATAATGAAATCAACCGGAAATATCTTTTCTTCAAAATTGCGGGTCAGGGAATATTTTTTAACGTGTTTGTGCAGAGGGAAGCTGTCACCACTGCCTCCGGCCACTGCATTAAATAGCCTGTCCGGATCAACTCCGGCTTTGGCCCCAAAAACAAAGGCCTCAGTTGTTACCGCCACAATGCCTGCGGCTATCAGGTTATTGGTAAGTTTAGCCACCACACCGCTTCCCAATGGACCCATAAAATCGATATCCGTACCCATCTGCTTTAATACGGGAAGCACCTTTTTAAAAACATCTTCTTTGCCACCCACGTAGATTGCTAGTGTCCCTTTTTCAGCCGCATCTACTCCCCGGCTTACCGGACAATCCAGCATTTCCACCTGCTTTATAGCCAATTCTGAACCTACCCGGCGGGTAGTAAGCGGGTCTATGGTGCTCATGTCAATATAGATGGAGCCGGGATTTATGCCCTCAATAATGCCTTCTACCCCAAGGGAAACCTTTTCCACATGGGGAGAAGAGGGAAGCATGGTGATGATAATCTCTGATTTGTGGGCCACTTCCGCGGGGCTGCCCGCAGAAATACCACCGTTTTTCGTAAAATCTTCCAGGCAGGACGGCTCCACATCATAGCCCACCAGCCAGTGACCTGCGTTCAGAAGTTTTTTGGACATTCGGCTGCCCATGGTCCCCAGACCAATGAAGCCGATAGTTTGCTTTGGCATGTTTCTCTCCCTGTTTAGATTCCGGCCTGACAGCAAAGTATTGCCAGAAGAGATAGTCTATGGTTTTAATGGTTTTCACTAAAAATATTTTCTGGTCACCGGCTTCTTTGTAATGAAATGTTCCGGAACAGAAAACAACCTGACTTCGCTTATTTTAAGCCTACCGCTTTTTCTTTATATGTCAAATTATTACTCATTATGATGCTATTAAAAAATCTTATGAATTTTCTCTTAACTCCATTATTGATTAACAACTCGATATTGTTGCAGTAATCCCCATACAGCAGGTAAGAATTAGGACGTGCTTTAAAAAAAGAAAATAAGCCTCTAATGTTTAAACATTCAGTTTACTTTTTTATTTTCCACATGGTTAAATTTTGATAATTCCCGTGAATCATAAACGTTTCTCTTAATTTGGGTAATAAAAATTACAGCCATCAAAAGGTGTATTGGATCAAAAGTGCTGATAAATTCAGCGTATTGCCCGGTGTTCATTTGGTTATTTCACTGGTAAAACGCGTCATGTTAGGAACTTTTCAAGGCCGGTTTGAGCCAAAGCATCTCCAAAGCTATTTGGATGAATATGTATTCCGTTTCAATCGAAGAAATTCAAAATCTATCGGTAAAAAATTTATGCGCATTGTGCAACAGATAGTAGCTTCAATAAAAATCACTCAGAACCAGATAGTTAAATGTGATATGCCAGCAGTACTGCTGGCTAATTAACTTACTTGGGCTTTCTGAATAACCAGATAAATATTCTTAAATTTAAATAATACAGTATGTTCATATTATCAGAATATTATAATGTCAAGCTTTTTATTAAAAAAATCTCTCATTACTATAACCTGCAGAAGGTACAGAAAAATTACACTCATTTTCTATAGTTTAAAAAAAGGTTTTTCGAAAACGGATAGTTACAAGCGTAAAACAGGTTTGTGGCCCTGCATTTTTTTACCCTATAACAGGGCTTTACTCTACTGTGGGTACCCGGCTTGTTGGTTGAGCTCCAACAGCTTTGAGAGCCTGGTAAGCAACTTTTTCAAAATTGGTGTGGATAATGAGCCTTACTGTCTGCAGCTGGTTTAAGTAGAGCATCAGGCCAGGCCTAGAAGTTTGGATTTGTTTTTCTTCCAGTCGTCTTTGAAGGTCGACCTCCAGCGCAGAGCCAGAAAGCCGGCCAAAATGTGCCGATACTGGTTTCGTCGCTGTGATAATAAGTAGCTGTTAGACAACTGAGCTGTTGGAAACTCCGGGTTGTTTCTTAAAACAGATTTATCAGACAGTCGACGGTCAGTTGAGCAATTAATTTTAATATGTCTAAACATAGAGCTAACCTCTAAATTATTGAGTCATTTCATTTGTGTAGGAGTTTTACAAAACGCTTTTGGACGAGACTGACATGAAAAAAAGAAAAAATCATTTAATTTTGTAATATTCTTGACTGTTGAAATAATAATACTATAATATGATCTTATAATATTATTATTTTTGTTTTCTAAAAAAATCAATTACCCCGCCGCAAGCGGACGGGGTATGAAAGGGGAATAGCACTATTCTTATCCCCTCACCCTACCCCTCTCCCCAGGGAGAGGGAACTAGCGGAAACCCCACCGCAAGCGGATGGGGTATAAAAAAACATAATTAAATGGTAAAGTTAAGAATGAAGGTTATTCGATCAGCGGCACCGGTTCGTGAACAAACGGCTAAGATCATCAAAGAAGCTATCGTACAGGGTAGGTTTAAGCCTGGAGAGCGACTGTTAGAGAAAAAGCTTTGTGAATTAATAGAGGTAAGCCGGACCTCTGTTCGGGAAGCATTAAGACAACTGGAAACGGAAGGATTCATTAAGCTCATCCCAAATAAGGGCCCGCAAGTCGCTACTGTCTCAGTTGAAGAGGCAAAAGACATCTACCAGGTTAGACAAATGTTAGAAAGCCTTGCTTGCAAGTTCTTTGTCCAAAAAGCTAGCGATTTCCAGGTAAAGAACCTTTCCAAGGTAGTGAAACGCTTGGAAAATGCCTGCCTGAAAAGAGACTTGCAAAAGTTTATCGAAATTAATGATGATTTCTATTCGATCTTGCTAGAAGGTTGCGGCAATCGCTTAATCCAGTCAATAATCAAATCAATAAATGCACGAATTTTTTTCTTACGTAAAATATCACTTTCTATACCTGGTAGACCAACCAAGTGTGTTGAAGAAATGAAGCATCTTATGAAAGCTATCGAGCAACGCGATCTTAATGCCGCTTGGGAAGCTTGCTTTAAACATCTTAATAATGTTCAAGCGGTAGCGATTGATGCCCTTCATGGTTACCTAAATAAGAATTCAGAACAAGTGATAAAATGAAAAAAATTTATAAAGACTAAGGATGCAATTGCACCCATTGGCATTATCCCGCCAGGCATCCCCAAAACTCCAGAAACTGATGCGGAAATAAAATGAATAAAAATTAGAATGTGTAGCACATTTAAGGTCACGCTCAAAAAGGTAATTTTAAGAGGAACTGTTGCCATGAATTCATGTATTACTTTTCTTGGGATTTTAACATTAAGAAGAAGATGTTGAGTAAGTATAAGCGGGAACATTGTGAGTTAGTGAGACAAAGTGAAAAGCCAAGGAGCACTTTCTATCAAGCGGATTTAAGGATTTTATTCATAACTCAAAAATGATTCAAGAATTTTTTGATCCACAATTAGAATATTTTTCCCTTGCCTTTTTATCAATCCTTCACTTTCCAATAGGTTTAGGGCTATGGTAACTGTCTGTCTGCTTGAAGCAATAATTTGCGAAAATTGTTCATGGGTTAAATTAATGTCTAATTTTATGCCTTCGTTCGAATCATGACCAAAATCTTGAGATAAGTTGAGTAAAACTCTGACTAATCTATCTTTGACATTTTTGGTTCCTAAATCTTCTATTATCATCCTTGAATGATGTAAACGAGCCCCTAATATTCTAATTATTTTGCCGGCAAGAATAATATTATTCATTATGAACTTCTCAAAATTATCAACATCAATAGATAGTGTTTCAAGATCTTCTAAAGCAGATACGTAACTCATCCTTCTTCTAAATCCACAAAGTGTTGTAAGTCCTAAAATATCTCCAGGCTTTCTTATAGCTAAAATAATTTTTTTTCCATCAAAAGATAACAGATATACTTCAGCCCTTCCTTTCTTCAAGATGTATACTACCTTACAAGGGGTGTCTAACGTCGCAATGATTTGTCCTTTTTTGAATTTTTTTATAGCTGCTATTTTTTCGATTGTCTCTTTTGCTTCTTTATCCAACCCTTCAAAAAAATTCAAATGCTCATAATACCATGGTTTATTTGTTTGCATTTGTTAACTCTCCTTTTCTACTACCTTGCACAAAACGAGTCTAGGATTAGTAGCCAAGTGGTTATTGCCTTCGGTAATAGATACGCAGAGATCTTCGATTAGGTATATCCAAACCGACACTACTTTCTGCAACAAAAATAGTCCCCTTAAAATAAGAAACAATTAAACAGAAAATATTTAATAAGACTTATAAATCCATGCCCTTTGGGCGTGGGCAAAGTCAATTGGCTTTGCCTAATTGACTGCTCATGGTAACTCCAATAATTGAGTTGTTCCCACAACATCAACAAAGGAGAAACCAATGAGTAGATTTAAGAAATTATCATATGTAATATGGTATTACAAGTACCATATCGTATTTGTATCCAAGTATCGCAAGAAGAAGCTGTACGGGAAGTTTTGAAACCGGATTGGAGAAATAATCCGGGATTTATATCACCAACAAGGAGTGGAGTTATTAGTCAGCACAGACTGGATTTGCAACCCTGTATCCACGATGAGTTCGGAAGTTCAGACGCTGGTCAATCGGAACATATTTATGACAACCGGTATAATTATTGACAGAGAATTTACAAAGTCTGATATTTTACTATGAAAGTTGATTTTCAAACATTGTTCCAGACAAAGAAATGTAGTGATTTGAGATACCATCAGATGAGAATTCGGGGTGTGTACAATGGCAAGCAGAAATAAATCGTTGGACAGTCAGGATACGGCGATTATCCTCAACGCTGTGCTGGAATGCTCAAACAATATCGTTATCTATTGTATCGACAAAGATCTGCGCTATGTTTTATTTCAATAGCTGCCGCAAACGGCTTGTGCGTGAATTCTGAGGCTATTCAATTGAGGTGGTCATTAGGATCACTGATACGATCAATGATCCTAATGACCTTCTGTTGGCTTTAAATAATCAGAAACTAAGCCTTCTTCCACACCTTGGTAAAGTACCTGAATTTTGATGAATGAACCTCCCAATTCTGGACTTTTTTAAGATGAGCCATGACTAAGTCCTTCGTGTAAGGGACCACCCATCCGCCCAACTCAGAGACAATCGACTCGGCCGCCACATAGAGCCTCATGGCCCTGTTGGTGTCGGTCTCACCCACTGCCTCATCTATGCAGCTATCGAGGGTCGGATTGTTGATGTGACCCGTATTCCACTTACCGTTACTGTGAAAGTAGGGATACGTCGAGCTATACATGTTGGGTCGTCCGTGCCAGTTGCTAACGCAGAATGGAACCTTTCTCCATACTTGCTTCCAAAATGCATCCGAAGGCTCTATCTTGACATCGATGTCGATGCCAGCAGGCGCACATTGATCCTTTATGGTGATAGCAGACGGCACCATACCTGCTCTAACCTCGGAAGTGTGGAGCTTGAGCTTGAGTCCATTCGGATACCCAGCATCGGCCAAAAGCTTCTTGGCCCGTCCATAATCCTGTTTCTTGATGGGGAAATCGGCAAAGTAAGGGTAGAAGGGAGGAATCGGGTGGTCATTGGCCGGGGTTCCCAATCCGTTTAAGACTGCATCAACGAACTCCTCCCTGTTCACACAGGCCTTGATGGCCTGACGAATACGGGGATCGTTAAAGGGCTTCTTCCTTATATCCATGATCACGGGATTGTAGCCTGTGCTGCGAACACGTCGAGCCACGATTCCCTGAATTTTTTTCAAGCTGAAATACTGCTGAGGCTCACACTCATGCATCAAATCAATCTCCCCCGAGATCAGAGCGTTCATGGCGGTTGAAAAATCGGGAATCACGACTTGTTTGACCTCGTCGAGGTAAGGAAAACCCTTCTCCCAGTAATCCGGGTTCCGCTCGACCAGCGTATACTCCCCTGGCACGATCTTCTTGAATTTGAACGGTCCTGTTCCTGAGACCGTAGTTTTGAGCTTTTCAAAGGATATGTCATGGGGGGAGGACAGCCGCCCAGGGCTTACCCAGAGTACCAGGAAACTCCCCATACCCTGTTCTTAGGTAGATTTTGACCGTATACTTATCAACGACCTCAGCTCTTTTAGCCGGGGCCAGCTCAGTGGCCGCAGGCCCTTTGGCATCGAAATAGTGGTTAAAGGAGTAGACCACATCTTTAGCCTCAAGTTCTCGGCCGTGGTGGAACTTGATGCCCTTTCTCAACCAGAAAGTCCATTCGTCTCCTTTTTTGTTCGGCTGCCAGCGCTCAGCGAGTTCGGGAACCGTCTTCATGTCCAGTGTGAGACGAACGAGCCTGTTATAGCAAAGCGATGCAATGTCGTATTCTTCTTGGATTTCAAAATAGGTGGGGTCAAAGCCCATGGGTGAACTACGCACGTCGAAAACAAGCCTTCCCCCCCGTTTCGGCTCGGCAGCAAAAGCCTGGGAAACGACCCCCGGCTTTGCGAAGTTCCATGCCGCGGCCATTCCTGCCATGCCGCCCAAACCCTTCAAAAACTTCCGCCGATCCATGGAGTGAAAATATTTCTTCTGTTCTCTTTCTTTTTCTTTCATAAGTCCCTCCTTTCGTTTTAGTTTACATAAAAGATTCTTTCCTCTTTGTACAATTATTGGGCTCTGTTCCAAAGATACATGAAATACCAGCAGTACTGCTGGCTAATTAAATCACTTGGGCTTTCTGGATAACCAGATAAATATTCTTAAATTTAAATAATACAGTATGTTCATATTATCAGAATATTACAATGTCAAGCTTTTTTTAAAAAAATCTCTCATTACTACAACCTGCAGAAGGTACAGTGATTCATAAAACCCATTGACAGATTCTATATTTTTTTCAAAACGGTTTGTAATCAACATCATCCACTATGCCTGAACGGAACCGTTAACTCCCTTGTCTGATTTGGTATGGATGTGGTGGTCAGAACCCTTCTGACACGATGTGCGCGCTGAGATCCCTGTGTCCATATCTAACCCTTATAAAGGATTTCCAAGGGAAGGGGCAAAGGACCTTTTTTATAATTGTTGCATACATAGTAACAACTATAATTATAAATCTGTCATATAAATGACAGTTTTTTGAGTTTATTATCTCTATAATTTAATCGCAGCCAGGTATTTAAAAAATCGAAGGAAAATCTATCAATATTGGAGGAACAATTCTATGAAGCGAAACATTAGGGCAGGCAGAAAACAGGCTGGGGGCGTGAGTTTCAGTCTTCTCAGTGATGGCGACAAGGCTCAGATACACGCTTCCACCCTGGAGGTTCTCTGGAAGACCGGAATTTTTGTCGAAGATGAGGAGGCTTTGGAAATCTTTGACGGAGGCGGCGCGGTTATCGAGCCAAAAACTAAAAACGTCAAAATCCCGGGATATTTGGTGGAAGATGCCATCCGCTCGGCACCCGAGACGGTTCTCATGGCTGGACGGGATCCTGAAAAGGATGTTATTGTTGGAGAGGATCGGGTTTCATTTGTCTCCTTTGCGACAGCTATAAAGATAGTCGACCGTCACACACGCGAATTGAGAGAACCGACCAAGGACGATTGCGCCGATTGCTGTCGGTTGCTCGACTACCTGGACAACATCGACTACGGTCGCAGAGTAGTGAGCTCTTATGATAAACCGCCGAGTGTTGCTTCTTTGCACGATGCTGAGGCTTTGCTTCCGGTGACAACCAAACACATCTTCCATACGCCGGGCAGTGGCTATCATGCAAGAAAGATCATAGAAATGCTCGTCGCAGTTGTCGGCAATAGAGAGAAACTTCGAGAACGGCCGATCATGACGTTCAATAACTGTACCATAACCCCCCTCAAACTACCCCGGGATTGTTCGGAAGTCATCATAGAATCTGCCCGGGCAGGCATGATAGCTCAAACTCTCTCCCAGGGGATGGCAGGGGGATCGTCACCGATCACCCTGGCGGGAACTTTAGTCCTCCACAATGCCGAGGTACTTTCCGGGCTGGTGCTCAGCCAGTTGACGCACAGGGGAAATCCTTTCTTTTATTGCAGTTCAACCTGCAGCCTGGACTTGCGGCTTGGAGTGGCAACTGTCGGCAATCCTGAAACAGCCATGATCAATGCGGGTTTGGCCCAGATGGCCAGATATTATCTCCTGCCAAGCCGTGTTGCCGGTGGATAGACGGATAGCAAAGTGTCTGATGCCCAGGCAGGCCATGAGAAGACCTTAAGCGCCATTTTACCAGCGTTGGCAGGTGCCAACATGATATATGGTGTTGGGATGCTTGAGACAGGTCTTACTCTGGATTATGGGCAGATGGTTATGGATAATGAGTTTGCCGAAATGATCAAGTATGTGCTGAAAGGCATTCCGGTCAACGATGAGACCTTGGCATTGGATGTTATACATGAAATTGGCAGTTCCCGCGACTTTCTCAGCCATGAGCACACCTATAAGCGGATGCGAACCGAACAAACCCATCCGGAACTTATTGACCGGCAGATCCGTGAAAGTTGGGAGGAATCGGGAAGTCGTAATATCCACGAACGGGCATGGGACAAGGCGAATCACATTCTGGATACGCACCAACCAGAACCGTTGCCTGATAATGTTCTTGCCACAATAAGATCCATTGTTGAGGAAGCCGAGGAAGAACTGGGTGTTTCAGCTAAAAAATGCTGATGTGTGAAGTCGGAGGCCAAGGAGAGCTCGGAGGTTTTCTCGGGCTCTCACCATTCACTGGAATTTCACGGTGGGGGCTCCCCTTTTCGCCGATATTCTATACACAATGCTATTATAAATCAGGATTAGGAGCACCCGAATAGATTAGCATACATGCTTGGACAGTGTGTGGAAGAAATCATCCATCAAGTTGCTGGAAAGTAGACTTCGGCATTAACAAGCGAGATAGGACAATAGATGCTTGGCTATAGTGGAAAAATTCTACGGGTAAATTTGAGCAATGGAGAGATGACCACGGAAAAACCATCAGAGGACTACTACCGTCGTTATCTGGGGGGATGTGGATTCATCGTTCACACCTTGCTCACCGAGCTACCTGCGGGTGTAGACCCTTTAGGGCCAGAGAACAAGATCGTCTTTGCCCTTGGTCCCCTGAGCGGTCAGCCGCTGGCTGGATGCGGAAGAAACAGCATCGGGGCCAAGTCGCCCATGACCGGTGGTTTCGGGGAGGCGGAGGCCGGTGGGTTTTTCGGCGCCGAATTAAGACGAGCGGGTTTTGATGCGGTGATTGTGGAGGGCGTTTCGAAGAGACCGGTCTATCTGAATATCCGCGACGGCAACGCGGAGTTGCGGAACGCGTCAGCGCTCTGGGGCCAAGAGATCGCAGAGACTGAGCGGCTTATCAAAGAAGAATTGGGCAAAGGAAAGATTCGTACCGCCATCATAGGTCCGGGTGCCGAAAGGCTTGTACGTTACGGCATTGTTGCCAACGACGTTTGCCATATTGCAGGCAGAACAGGGATGGGGACGGTAATGGGCTCCAAAAAACTGAAGGCGGTGGTTGTGCGAGGCCATACTTTACCGGAGGTAGCTGATCGGCAGAAAATTAAGGAACTGAGCCGATGGATGGCATTGAATTTTAAGGAGCATACCAAATTATGGAAATATGGTACCGGCGCGATGATCATGGAGTATGAAAAGACAGGTAATCTGCCGGTTTGCAACTTTCATGGCGGGCGGTTTCCAGGAGCAGCGAAGATAACGGCTCAAATGCTCAATGAACACTATTTGACCAAGATGGGCAGTTGTTACGCCTGTCCGGTTCGTTGCAAAAAGGTTATCAAAAAAGAGCTAAACCTGCCGCTGGATTCACGTTACGGTGGACCGGAATATGAAACCCTGGCGGCGCTGGGCGCCAACTGTGGCATCGATAATTTAGAGGCTTTGATCAAGGCTCATGAACTTTGCGGGCGCTACGGAATTGATACCATATCCACAGGGGTAACGATTTCTTTTGCTATGGAGTGTTTTGAAAAAGGAATCATCACACGGGAGGAGACAGACGGGCTGGAATTGCGTTTCGGCAACGCCGAGGCCATGCTTGCAATAGTGAAACGCATCGGCAGGAGGCAGGGTTTCGGGGACTTGTTGGCCGAAGGAAGCAAGCGAGCGGCGGCGTCCATTGGCAAGGGCGCGAAAGAGTTTGCCATTCATGTGAAGGGAGAGGAACTTCCCATGCATGATCCGCGGTACAAACCGGGTATGGGCCTCAGTTATAGCGTAAATGCGGCCGGGCCAGACCACAACACGGGAGTCCATGACGAGCGCGTGGGGAGGAATCTGGCAAACTGGGAAGCGACGACAGAACGCGAGGAAATCCCGAACACGGAACTTAGCAATCGCAAAGCCAGGCTGGTATATTACGAGGGTTTGACACGCAACCTGCCAAATTATCTGGGGATGTGTCTCTTTGTACCTTGGAACCATGATCAACTGGAGGAAGCGATGCAGGCTGTGACTGGCCAGCGGGTGAGCTACGAAGAGCTCTTGCGAGCAACGGAACGTGGCATCGCTCTATCCCGTATATTCAACCTGCGGGAAGGGTTTAGAAGTGCTGATGACAAGCTGCCCAGGAGATTCCACAAAGCACCTGGCGAGGGTCCCTTGAAAAGTGTGGCCATAGATCCCGAGAAGTTTAAGAAGACTAAGCTAGAATACTATCGCCTGTTGGGCTGGGATATAGCAGGAGTGCCAACCAAGATGAAACTGCAAGAGTTGGGAATTGATTGGGCCACTGAATATTTACCTGCAGACCTCAGGTAACAGGATGCATGGCGTTAGGGGCGCTAGTAGTCATAACGGTATATGGTCGGGCAAGGAACGATTCCAAAGGCTTATGTTTGTGTAAAGAGCTCTGTTGCGGGAGTACCGGGTATGTTCATGGAAATTCTCTTGCCAGTCGCGGTAGTCGTGAGGCATTTTCGTCTGCAGGGTTGCAGGATGGGTGTTCGACACCACGGGCAGTTACTTTCCTATACAGAGATTTTATTTGATTCTCTCGAAGGAGATATATCATGGAAGCGGTGAGGCGGCCGTCGGTGAAACTTCTGGACGAAGAAATTGTAAACGCTGTAATGGCGAAAGCTTACGAGGCCCTCATTTATTAAGAGCGTGAAACTATTTATAAGTCAAATTCATACTTCGGATGCACCTCTTATTTTGGCGTTTTCACGACTGGTGTATTCGACTCAGGGAGATAAATGATGAAAGTTGACAAAGTCGAAGTGTTTCCATTGTATGTTCCCCTCAGTAAATCGATTTCTGCCCCCGTGAGCTTACCGTATGCAGAAAAAATCGAAAATATCGTCTTTGGTGGGTATCGGGCTACCATCGTTCGCATATATACCGACGAAGGCATTGTTGGTATCGGTGAATGCATGACACGTCTGGCGCCCTTGGCTCTGAAAGCCATCATCGATGAAATTTCACCAGTGGTTATCGGGTCTGATCCCATGCATCCTGAGACCATTTGGGAAATTCTCTACAGCATTATGATGAACAGGGGACATAACAGAGGATTTTTTATTGAAGCAATCAGTGGAATCGATATTGCGCTCTGGGATATTCGGGCAAAAGCTTTAAAACAACCTATGTATATGATGTTTGGAGGACGGCAAAGAGAAAAAATTTGGTCGTATGCCTCCTCTGTTCGGATTCGAGAGAAAAGCATTGTGCTCGACACCGTGCGCTCGTTTTTAGACAAAGGGTTTAATGCGATGAAAATAAAGATCGGTAAGGATCCGTTCAACTATATGCAAGATCTTCGGTTGATTGAAAACATCCGTGCCGAAGTTGGCGATGAGGTTATGCTGATGGCGGATGCCAACTGCGCCTATCACGAAGATGTGAAACTTGCGCTGAGGGTTGGAAAAGCACTGGAGACGCTGGGACTATATTGGTTCGAAGAGCCCATCAGCCCGGATAATCTTGCCGGATACAGGTACTTGTGTGAGAATCTTAACATAGCTATTGCAGCTGGTGAAAGCTCATTTACGCGTTATGATTTTGCCGCCTGGTTTGGGCAACGTGCGCTTGATATCGTCCAGCCAAACACATGCAGAGGAGGTGGGATCACCGAAATGCGCAAAATTGCTTCAATGAGCCAAGCTTTCCACATACCCTACGCGCCTCACACGGGGAGCTGTTCGGCCGTCTGTCTGGCACTTCAACTTCATATAGCAACGGCACTTCCCAATTTTCTCATTTTTGAATACATGCAGTCGGACTGGGCAAAAGAAGAACCCAATCCATTACGCCATGATCTGGTACAAGAGACTTTTGAACAATTTGAAAATGGATACCTGAAAGCGCCCCCTGATGATAAATATGGAATTGGTATCGAGTTGAACGAGGAGATATTAAGGCGTTTCAACATATCCTAATCGATTCACACCTGCCTCTAAAAAATGAAATTTTGCATTCATTATCATAGATTTCGTATACAAATTTCAAGATGACAACTGATGGAGTATATGTGAACTTTATCGATTCCTAGGATCAGGGCCACATTGAGACTTAACTTTCAAACCTTTATTTGAACATAATCGATCACTGATAACTGCCCTTTTCTCTAAATCGTTTTAAATCTTGATTCAACAGCAATGTCTTTAAATTCGATTAGATTATTAAAAACTGACCCTAACAGCTATTGTAGAAAATGGATATTGTCTGTTAGATTTGTTGTGTTCCTTTCCAAAAATCTGATAATGCTTGGCATTAGACACCGACTCACTTCTGATTTTAGTCCAATCCATGGAAATTATAGATTATCGTGCCTTAACCTAAAGTCAGTCGGAATTGTAGATTGCGTAAGACAATGCACAATATAACTGATACATCTGACCCTTTTACCAAGCATAGGATATTCCGTTCACTCCCTCAGTTTGTTTTTGAAAACTCCGACTATTAGTGTTTGCCAATATTCAAAATTGGTAAGAGGTTATTTTCCTCGAATCAGGTATAGAACCCGGACTTTACCTTCTATACGTACCTAAGCGACACATCCCGCCAGTGCTTGATTTCGAACATATATGGCATCTCGGCTATCCCATGTATGGCATCCTATAAATAATTAAGGCTAAACCTTTTTCATTTTGTGTGAGAGCCTGTGTGAGAAAAATTTCCGGAACTATTTAAGCCGACGCACAGTTAGCATTATTTCTCATTTATTCCTAAAATTTTGTTTACCCTGGATAGATTCTGATAAATACATTTGGACATTACGCACTTTTAGCAATTAAATGAACTTACAATATCTTTTAAAATATTTTGCCATGATTTTGCCAAAATTGATTGAAAAGATGGTTAAAATAGGAAAACAATGGTGAAAATCAATGGAGGGGTTGAATGGGTTAATTAAAATTCAAAATGTTAAGGGATCTCTCAAGAAATATGCTTGAGAGGTTTTTTATTCTGTGTGAGAATCTGGTCATTGATAAGTTTTAATTTAAATAGGGAGATTGGTATTATTGACGTGAAAATTGTGCCTAAAATTGTGCCTATTTTTTGTGATTAACAGTGATTTCGAGTGATAAACAGTGACATCTTGAACGGAAGGGGTAGTGACGAAAAAGCTAATTATTTCATAATTATAGTTAATAGTTTATCATCGTTTCTCACTGCTTGCCAGCACCTATAAAGCTGGTTCAAATCCAGTCGTCCCGACCAACCCCCCTGCCCAAAATTTCTCTTATCTTTTGTGACAACTCCCGACTTCTGTATGGTTTCTGGATTAATCCATTACAACCCCGTTCCAATATGAGAGCTTTGAAACCAGTTTATACAAATAAGCTTGAAAGGTGATTAAATTTTCAGCCGTGTAATTGCCTGAAAATTGGACACATATGTCCAGGTGTCAGGTGTCAGGAGAAAAACGCAAAAGCCGGCCTGAAACCTGAAACCTGAAACCCATGTAAAGAGAAATTTTCATCTCACCAGATAGTGTCCAAAAAAAAGAGCTATTTTCA
>SDBT01002017.1_pt1 | contig 36385 bp, 61 predicted proteins | sample 2277101 | NCBI WGS metagenome assembly SDBT01 (sample SAMN10404973, study PRJNA504765) | marine sediment metagenome | isolation source: marine sediment core GS10_PC15, 103 cmbsf | place: Arctic Ocean: Southern Knipovich Ridge | collected 2010 | reverse complement strand
ACCCAATAAATATGTGTAATTGTAAAGAGTCTGATTCTGAAAGTTATGATGATTCTAGAATTATAAGTAGACTTGATAAGATTATAAATCTTCTTGAGTTAATACTAAAAAACTAAAAGGTGAAGTATAAGATGAAATATTGTAAGTGTGAAAATTGTAAGAATTGCTGTAAAGGAATTCCTGGAATTCCTTTACCTGATGAGGTAGTTAAGATAGCAGAATTTTTAAATATACCTTTATCAAAATGTTTGGAGGAATATTTTATCGTTGGTTGGAGAGTATGTATTGAAATTAAAGGTAAAACTTACAATAGGATTGAATTTGTTTATCCTGCAAGACAAGGATGGAACAATAAAATAGAAGATTGGGATTATCCTTTTCCAGAAGGAAGTGAACATTGCCTATTTTTAGATAATGGATTATGCAAAGTTAATCCTGTAAAACCTTTTGAATGTTTGAAAAGTTTTGGATGTAAGATAAAAGGAGGTGTAGGTGTGAGGGATAATGTTCTTTTAATATGGGACAAAGCAAGAAAAGACAATAAAATTCATCCAGAAATAAAAGATTTTATAAAAAGAATTGGAGGTTAAAAGTGAATAAACTAAAAACTATAGATGAAGAAGAAATAGACAAGGAGGAGGAATAAGATGCACACAAAAGACTATAAGGAAATTGCAAGGATAATGAAAAGTTGGTTTAATCCACCATTAGCTAATAAATTAGACCAAGAGAATTTTGAGGGTTTTGTAAATGGCTTAGCAGACTATTTTGAGAGGAGACAAAAAGTGATATTTGGTGATGATGATTTTTCATTTGATAGAGAACAATTCCTAGAATGGTGTGGAGGATAAAATGACACAACCAAAAGTTATCTTAAAAGCTATAAGATTAAAGAAGAAAATTGAAGAACTTATTAAGATTTTAGATACTCTTGATGATAGTGATGAGCTTATGATTGATACTGTAGGGATTATCAATACTCTTACAACTTACGCTTTAGCAAAAAATGTATTTTTAATAAAAAGGAGGATAAAGAATGACACAAGTAAGAATTGAGAATTATCTTAATAAGTCTGGAACTGTGCAGTTAAAGCCATTGGATCGGGATAGGATAAATTTGATTATAAAGCGTGAAGGTGAAGACATTATAATAGCACTATCTGGAAATGAGCTTAGACAGATTAAAAAGTTATTGGAGGTTTGAGATGAAAATCGAACAAGTAGAATTAATGGAAACAGAATATAAGACAAAAAGAAAATTTCAGAAAACAGGAACGTTGAGATTAGAAACTATTATGATAAATGCAGATATGAAATCTGCATGGGATGTATTAGATACTATTTGCCAAAAAGTTGATTGTAATTTTCATGAAGTATTAGATGCAATTAACAGAACAGTAAGATAAGTTAGTTAATTCGCAGAATTTAGTTAAAAGAACTGTTGAAGTGACTGGTTACGTAGATCGTCTAACTTTATTTCTTTTTCTTTTTTATCTCTCTTTCTTTTTTCTTTTCTTTGAAACTCCAGAAGGCTTTGGAATGGCATACTGTTGTGCTAACGCACTCTCTGTTATAAATATTAATCATCTACATTTATGTCTTCCAATAACACTATTGGTATCTTACAAGCTATGATTGTATAGATATATTCTTTAGGTTTATTAGTGTAAATTCCATCTATTATACATTCTACCATCTTAATCTCTAAGACTAGTTTCAGTTTTACAGATTTTGCATACCAATATCTTTTTCTCTCTGTTTACTTCTTTTTGCGTTACTTTATTACAAAAAAAACAAATACCTGAAGCTTTTTCTATTTTGGTTGTGGGTTCATGCTCCATTTTATAATCCTAGTTCTTTTTTTAATTTTAATAAAAAATACTTAATATTTTTTCCTGCTTGATGAGATGGTTTTATAATTTTATCAACTTCTCCAATAAGAATATCAATAACTTCTCTTACTTTTTCTTTATCCAGACAAACTGCTAATAATTTATCTTTTTGTATCTGATTAAAGCTACAATAATCATTATCTTTTAAACTTGGAAATTCTTTTTTAAAGTCTTTCATATTAACACCTCCTTTAAAGGCACATGAATTGGATAATTTCCTACAAATGTTTTACATCTCTTATAATTATAATCATAAAGCCAATGCATATATCCATTCATGCTTCCAAATAAACTGAATCTTGGTTTAGGAAAAAGTGTATCTAAAATAAATCTTATTTGTTTTTTGTTCATTTTAACTCAATCCCCTATCTTTTGAACATTTGTTAAGCACTTGTATTCTACTCCATTATCACAATCTCTTAAAGACAGACCACAATAACCTCCTAAAACTGTATTGCATTTAACTATTTCTCCATTACTTAATCTAAAAGTTCCACTTGTATCATATAACGAACTACCAAAATAAACCAATGCACTGATTGCAAGCATAATCACTAATATAGCCCAACCATATGTTATTAAAAATTCAAAAGAATCTTCTTTCATCTTACTCCTCCGTTCTTTTCTGCATAGTCTTCTATAAACTTAGAGTAGTTTTCTATCATCTCTTCATATTTTACTGCGTCAGTTATGTAGTCCATTAAGTTTAAGACCCTGTTTAGCATATCTTTTTCTACAGAGTAGAATATTACTTGTTCTAAAGGACTGTCTGCTTCTATTTTAGGAAGGTGGTCTCTGTAGTAGATTACAGCACTTCTAAGTAAAACGTATTTATCCATCTTATTCCATTAGTCGTGAACCAAATATCTTTTTTGCTGCTTCTCTATTATTGATTGTATTATTTACTTTAGGATAAGTCATATTTGAATCAACCCAACTAATATACTCTTTAAGTGATTGTTTGACATCTTCTATATAGCAACAGTCTTTATAGTGAGTTAAATCTTTTGCTGAAGGATATGACTTTACTATCTTATCACTCAAAGTCTTCTTTTTTTCCTCTTGAACAGTGAAAGTTACAGGCAAACCCCATAAACTGTGCTTCACATTTCCAATATTTACACTATCTAGATGAGTAATCTTTCCATCACTTCCTTTTTCTAATAATTTATTTAATTCATTTATATCCAATGCCATTTTATTTTCCTCCATTATTTAGGTCTCGCTAAAACAAGAAAAGAGGAAACTTGCCTTAGCAAAGACTTTCTAAATGTTTTTTTAATTTAGTCTTTAGCTCTGAAATCTCTTTGTTTTTGTACTTGTTTGCTTCTGTTATCCAGTTTTCTATGGACTTTTTATAGCTTGAACCTAGTTTTAAGATCTCCTGGCCTTGTCTTATGAGTTTGTATATTGTTTCTTCCTTGGATTCTGAATAACTCGGGGGTTTTCCAGAGTAGTGTTTGAATCTTTCTATTCTCTTGCTTACTTCTTCTCTGTTTATTTTCTTTTCTTTTACTAGCTGTATTATTTCTTCCCTTTCTTCTTCTGGAAGGTAAGCTATTTGAGTAAGCTTTGTGACTCCGAGCGTCAGAATGTCGCTGCGTTGCTCTACTGTAGTAACTATCTTCATAAATCTTTGGGCTTGTTTTATGTTAAGCTCAAATGTTTCTTCTACATACTCTTTAAACGTGTCATGCTTGCCCATATAGAGCTTCTTTTCTTTAACATATACTAAATCCTTGCCTATGTCGTAGAAGTTTAATTTCCAAGAAGTAAGCCTGTGTTTTATGACTTGTGTGATTTCTTCTAAGTTCATTCTAATCCTAGTTCTTTTTTTAATTGTTTAATATATGATAAAGAATTTTTTCCCATTTTTATAATACCTTCTTCGAATCCTATTCTTGTTAAATTATTTTCAAATAAATCTATATGATTTTGGATGTTTTGATTTAAATTATCAATAACTTCTCTTACTCTTTCCTTATCCAGACAATGTTTTTTATTATGCCCTCTATCTTCAGCTACCTTGCTGAAAGACTTTGTTCCACAATAAACTTCTAGTATTTTCATTTTATTTTACCCAAAATTTATCCTGAAAGTAATTGTATTTTATGATCCTGTTGTTTTCTCTGCGTTTTAGTTTTATTTTTACTTTGTCTGAGTTGAAGTCTGTTCTTTTCTTTAAGCATCTTAAGTTCCTGTAGAGACTTTGTATGTTCATGCTTACTTCGTTACTTATGTCATCTACTGTGACTTTGATTTGTTTGCCTTCTGCGTTTACTTTGTCCTGTGTGAGCCTTTTTATCAGTTCGTATACTCCTTCTTCCATTATTTAGTGTGTTTGTATGGTGGTGGTATAATTTTATCCATTTTAAATCAACTTATCTCCAAATATTTGTTTTGCTTGTTCTTTATACCAACTAGTTTTATGTTCATCAGATTCCTTGCAAATATCAATAAACTCTTTAAGTGATTGTTTGACATCTTCATAATGAAAACCACCTTGTTCTGCTTTTTCCATATTTGGAGTACATATTGCTTTTTCATACAAACTCTTCTTTTCTTCATAGATTTCCCAGTCTGTTGCTTCACAATCATAACAACTTAACCCACTATCTGATGGTTTTCCATTAAACACCAATCTGATAGAATCTCCTAAACAAATATATAAGTTATTATCCCAAGGTTTCCTTCTAACTTCCTTGCCTTCTTTCATTTGAGCTACAGCCCACATAAAATCTGCCATTTGTATCAACTCCTTGTTTTTTATTAGTAAGTCTTGTAATTGTCTAAAAGATAGTCTTCTTCAGAAGTTACTGAAATAACTGTTAGACTGCTTGGTATTCTTTTTAGCTTTTCTTTTAATCTTTTTTCTGTCTCGCTTATCATAATCTCTATGCAGATTGCATCATCCAACACTAGAATATCTACTATGATTCCAGTAGTTAGCTTTGCTTCTGTTATGTATTCTTTACCTTGTTTCTGAAGCTCAAAACAAATCCTTGCTTTAGTCATCTCGTGTTTTAGAGAATTATGTGTGTTAAAGCACACTACGTTTCTCTTGGAACGGTAACTAGGAACTAAGTTACTTACTTTATTTCTGAAGCTTCTTATCCTTTTTTGGCTTATCATATTTACTCTTGTTTTTTAGTGGGGGTTTTGGTATTCCTTATCTCTTCCATAGTCTTTTTATTAGCTTCATCTTTCAGCTTGTTTACTTCTGCCATAATCAAATCAGCTTTATCTTTTGACATAGCTCTACACATAGCAATCATAAAGTATTTGCTCATATCTGTTCTTGCTTTGATATGGTTTAGTTGTAATTGTAAGATTCTAAAATAATCACGAATATGTTTGTAAATATCTTTATAGACTGCTTCTATTGTTACATTATCTGGTAATTCTTGATTATCTACCTTTTGAGTTATTACTTCATCAATATAATCTCCTAACTCGCTTTCCGACATTTTAAACACTTTTTCATCCATTTTATCATCTCCGAGAGCCTATTACTCTCTTATTGTTTTATTAACTCTGGATTTTCATATATGTTTCTTATGACTTCTGAATCTTTACCTTCTATTATATCTGAATATCCATTTTCTTTATCGTAATATTTATGTTTTAATCCTCCATCCTTCCATACAATTAATGTTATTTCTTCTCTATAAACTTTAACAATATCTCCTTCATAAATCTCTTTTCCATTCTTGTCTTTTAGTCCTGTGTATTGATATAATTCTTTAGCATTCCCCCTTGTTCCGTCTACACAATTAACCCAAATATCTTTTTGGTTAGATAAATAATCTAAGCTATTCACTTGCCTTATTTCTCCGCTGATTAAGGCTCTAAATTTGATTTCTCTCATTTTCACTACCACTCCATCATAATCTCCCTAATCTTACTAATAACTCCTTATCTTCAAGCAAAACTAATCTTGCTGCTAATTCCAGTAATTCGATTAGTTGTTCTTCTTCTTTGGTCATTTTGCGTGTTTCATTCGGAAGGAATCTTGCGAGGTGTCTTAACCGAATAGACGAGAGTTTTATCCCTCAAAGGTTTGAACTTTGATTCTCCCTTCGCATCCCTTCCGATTATTTTGTGAGTTTTCCTTCATCTAACACTCCATCTGAATGAGTGTAGTTATTGTCTTTTGTGTGTTTTCCTAAAATATCATCTATAACCTTTATATCACAATCTCTGCCTGCCATCCATATCTTAATATCATTCATTACATTAATTTTTATCTCCTCTGCCTTAGCTTCTACTAATCTCTTTGCCTGTGCTCTTGTTCTCTTTGTTCCCAATGTCTTCTCTCAGCTTCTTTGGGGAGGGTGATTGCTTTATTGTATTTCTTATTGCAAATATAGATTATTCTCTGTGCCTTCCATTTAGGTGGATAATCTTTATATTTTTTCCATACTTCAGTTATGATTGCCATACTTTCTTTAACTGAAATAACTTCATCTGTTTTTGGTTTCATTTTCCACCAACTCTTTTTATGATTTTGTCTATTAATTCTTCTGACTTGTTTAGTTCTTCTTCACACTTTTCTAAAAATTCTATTTCTGATTTCACTTTTTCCAAAAGTTTACTAGTTTAGTTCTCAACGATTCTAAAAAGTCTGTTAGTGAGATGTTTCTAAACTGAGAAAGCGGTATGTCTGGCTTTATTCTCTTGTCTCTGAACCTAAAATAAGCAACAGTTAAGTCAATTATTAATTCTTTTAACTGCTCGTGAGAGCTAAAGTAGATGCTTCTGATTGCGTTGCTTTTGTCTGGGCTGTCTAGGTATATATAAAGTGCGAACTTGTCTACCAAGTCGTTTGCTCTAGGGTAGTAGAATCCTTCATAAGACTGTGTGAAATCTCTGATATTTCCAGATACAGTAGTTTTATGTATCCACACCTCTTTTTCATATTTCATCTCTTTTTCCTCAAAAATTTTCTTTCTTTATGGTCTTCACAATCATGAGTTCTTCTTTTAGAATGCCAACATTTACATTTTTTACATCTTGTTAAGTTATCTAAATTCATTTTAACCTAAACTGTTCGAGTTCTTCTAGTTCTTCGTTTAGTTTTCTGCTGAGTTCCTGTTCTTTGCCAAGTAGTTTTCTGAATTTCTGATAGTGTTCTGTTTTGCTTTTTACAGTCTCTTTTCTTTCTTCTTTGATCTTCAGAATCCTCTGGATTATTTTCATCAATTCTTTTGTCATTTTATCTCCTTATTTGTTATGTTGAAAAACATTTTAATCCATCTCATCTGAACATATTTAATTCTACATGTAGTACAATCCACGTATCCGCAATCATCATTGTATGGTTTATGAGAGTGACTTTCAATTTCTTTTCTATATTCTTTAATATACTTGATTGCTTCTGGTCTTAATACTTGTTTATAATTTTCAAAATCACAATCAATTTCTTCTAAAGTTTTTAATTTCATTTTTGTTTTGTAAGATATTCTTTCATCACTATTTCAAATTTAAAAGAGCATTTTTTAGATATTTCTAAAAAGACTCCATCGGAAGGATGAGGGAATTGTTTACAAACATTTGGAAAACTCTTTTTTTTCCAAAGAGTACACTTATTGTTTTTAAGATACTTACATTTCTTTTTTATAATATAACCAAATTTAGATTTACAACAAAATCCTCCAAAATAACTTCTTTTTCCCAAATGAATAAATTTGCAACACGCACTATGACATTTTTTTGGATTGCATTTGCCAGTACGTTCTACTAAATATTTTTTGCCTTTTAACCTTAGAACATAAAGATATCCCTCGTTTTCTATTTTCCAAGTAGATACCTCATCTGGACGTGTGTCAAATGTTATGAACTGATCTGTTTTCTCTTTCATTTTAATGGCAAAGCTTTTATTACTGCACAATTATAAGAGCAGAGTGTTTCTGGGGAAATTCCCCCATGGATACTATGCTGAGTGCAGGTGCAGTTTCTTAACATTGTCTTTCCATCTGCAATCTCTATGCTTACTACAGGTGCGTCTTCTAGGTCTTTGAAAGAATAAAAGTAAAGTTTTCTTCCGCTTCCTTCAAACACTACTTTGCTTTTTAGCTTTTCTGCGTCTTTAAAGATTTGTTGTCTCATTTTTTGTACCAATTTGTGCATTTAAAAGTAATATGACCTTCAAAACCTCTACTTATCAAAAAAGGCATTGCATGACCTACTGAATGGATTTCAGATTGTATTTCTTCAATACCAGTGCTAGTTATAATAACACTTTTTGGCTTATTATTCAACCATTCTTCAACTTCTTCTTTTGTGTTCATTTTATCTCCACTATTTTAATTTCATATTTCTTTCTCTTGCCTGGTCTGCCCATGAGTCCCCAGCCATGTACTTCTAGCTTGTTGCCTGCGGCTAGCCATATTTTTACTCTGTGTTTTTTTTGGCATTTTCTTACTCTCGCTAACATATTTGCCCTGGAAGTTGCCTGTATTCCCAGTACTCCCATCTTCTTGGAGTGTATAGCAAGAATGTCTATTACCCCAAGGTAGTCTACTCTTTTTTTAGAAAAGTAATTGAATCTTTCGACTACTTCAGGTACATATCCTCTTTTTCTAAGGTAAGCTAAACTCCTTGCTGTTGGTGATGTCATCTTATTTCCATTCCTTTTTCCATAATCCTATTTGTTTGCACCATTTTTTGTGTCTTTTTGCAAATTCTTTCTTGGTTTTAATACGTAGCATATTTTTTACATTATTACTACAACCATTATGCTCTTGTTTTTTTGATAACAAACAATTTAAACAAACAAATTTAAAACAATATCCACACTCTTGTCTTATAGCATTTTTAATTGTAATTAATTCAATTTTAGGATTTGCTAAAGCTACCCTGATATTCTCTTGCTTCATCAAGCTTAGTTTTCTATAGCCAACCTTCCTTTTATCATAAATATACCCTGCTTTATTTTCATCATACACAGGATATTCTTTTGATGTGATTTCTTTGTGGAATTTCATTTTCTGTTTACCCACTCCTCGAACTTCTCTGCGTATTCTATTACTGTCCTTGCAGTTGAATCTTTAGGAACTGCTACTACTGCTGCTTTTAGTACGCTTTGTCTTATTATCTTTTGTTGTGTGGTGTCTTTTGTAGAAAGAGAAGAAGCCCCCACACTTCCTTCTCCTTCATGGGTAGTATTATCCAGCTTTACAAAAGACTTGACGTTCCAGTATTTTTCTTCTTCGTCTGTGGACTCTTCGTAGATTTTGTATTTTCCACCTACTTCGATCTGCTCTCCAGTCTCTTGGTTTATTGTTAGATATTGCTGTGCTTTGTCAAGAAATGCATCTTCATCACTTGCGGACAGGCTTATGTTTGCATAGCTTCCGTCTTGCATTTGTATTCCTAAGCTAAAGAAAGAATAGTCATCCATCTCTTTCATAACTCTTGGTTTTTGTAATATTCTTTTTATCTCAACAACTCTATCTCTTACTTTTCCTTTGCTCATTTAAATCACGCTCCAATGTTGTAATAATTTTATTATAACCCAAATTACAAATCCAAACATACTTAATCCTACGATACATATAGGTATCCAACCATATGTAAACATCCAATCCATCCAATCATCCATTTTAATCCTCCTTCCTTACATAGATTCCTTTTTCCAGTGAATCTGCTATTCTTTTTAGTTGGTGTGCAAGTTCAAATTTAATTACTACATCCATATCTTGATAAATATCTTTTACAGTAGGTTTTTCTTTTCCAAATTCTTTAATATCTTTTGTATTAGGCATAAATTTAAATTCACTCATCTTAATCCTCCAGTTTGTTTATTCTTTTTGCAATCTTTTTAATATCATCATCTAGTTTGTTTCTTTGTTTCTGTTTGTCATTTAAGATCTGTACTAAAATCTTCTTGCTTGTTCCGTATTTTATCTTAAGTAAGTTCTGTATGTCCCTGCTGAACCATCCGTATTTTCTTAATTTGTTTATTTTTCTGTAAATCTTTTGTGACTCGTTGTCTAAGTTTATGGTATGTTTTGGCATTTTTCTTTATAAATAAAAACTTACGTAACCTACTTACGTAACCTCTCAAAATCTTCTTGTTTCCTACAACCTTCACGATATTTATCTTCATCTTACAAAAAACTTCTAACTAACTTAAACACGTACTATTTATATACGAATATACGAATAAAGAAATGCTACCTTATTCCGATACGACTAAGCCTGTGGGCTTTTTGATAGCACTCCTATCGGTCTGGAGAAACTTACGTAACCCAGTTACGTAACCTCTTTTACACCAAGTATTTCATAACCAAATAACCGATTAAGATACCTAGTAATAGGATAAACAAACAAATCCAAAAACCTCTTTTTACATTTGTTTTCTCTGCTTGAAGAATGATGTCTGGTTGCTCTTTTCTTTTTAGTAATAACTCTCTGCCTTTTATTCTAAGACAAGGAGTTTCGCATACAAATGGTTCTTCTGTATTGGTAGTTCTTTTAATTTCTTTACAAATTGTACATTTTCTTTCTATTGTTATTTTTTTCATTCTTCCTCTTCCTTTAGTATATCTCTTACACTAAGCTGAAAGAAATCTTCCATATCGTGGACTTCATCACTCATTTTTTTCCTCTTGTCTTTCAAAATAATCTTTTAGAATAGATTCAATAAGATGAGAACGAGTTCGGTATTTGTCTGATTCTTCTACAGTTTCTTTAACTTTCTTTGCAATCCAAGGTTCTACTGTCGCACCAATTACAACTTTCATCTTATAATATTCAATATTGATGAAGTTTATAATGCTTTTGATTTCTGAGCAAACCTTCGTTTCCTGTGGAGAAGTTACTAAATAGTAGTCTGAGGGGCAGGATAGTTGGTAGTAAGCCCCTCAAACTCCTAAGAAATAGCTGAAAAGAATCAGCAGATTTAAATAGTAGAAGCTATTACCAAATCTGCTGAGTTTTGATTTTGGTGCTACCAACACCAATTTTTTTCTTTTTTTTATCATAATTCCTCCACATACAGCTCTATTTGGCGTTCTATAGAATCTGGTACATTCATGCCTAATTCTTTCATCTGCGTTGCAACCTTCTCCATTTGGTTAATATGCTGTATTCCTAAGGATTTATAACCATGAACCTCAATTTTTATCAAATCTTCAGAAAGATAATTTAAGTAATTTAAATTGCATGATTCTGTTGTTCTTATTGCGTCTTCGTATCTCTTGTTTAGTTCGACTATTCTAAGCTTTCCTTTGTTTTTTTCCATTAGTTCTTTTACTTTAATAAGATAACTTAAATCTTTTGTGACACTTGCACCTTCTAAGCATTCTAAAATAGTGTTTTCTATTATTGAAATCTCTTTCATAAAGCATCACTTAAGTAAACATCTTAGTAGCGAGAAATGTTGTGATTGCGATCAATGCGGCTATGCTGCCTCTGTATACCCACATCTTGATACTGTTATCTGCTTTGAGTCTTATTATGGAAGTCATTGCCTCATCCATCTTACGAATCAGGCCTTTAGTTCCATTTCCTATCAAGATTCTATTAAGATTAGTGATTTCACTATTGATAACTTCCAAACTAATTTTCTTTGGCATTTTACTTATTCTGACCTATTGCATCACGAATACCATACAATCCGAATGCACCAGTGATTGTGTAAATCAATTGATAAGGTAGCTCAATACCATACCATTGCAATACACCAATTACAGCAATTACAACTGCTGTCTGGATTGTTTTAGACTTGTATATTGGTTTGTCCATTGTCTTTCCTCCTGATTTTTGTTATATAAATACTACTTGTGTAGGATTACAATTGCGTCAATTCTTGTGCTTGTGTTGTTTATTTCTATTCTTAGTCTTAGTTTAGTGCCTGGTTCTGTTACGTCTGTTAGAGTATCTAAAGTAACCTGCTGCCAGTTGTTTGTTCCGACTGCATTTATGTAATAATTTGCACCATCTAGTACTTCTCCAATCGCTAAAATACGGACTGAGTTTACTGTAGTTGTGTTTTTTGTGATGCTTATCATCTCTCCACTTTCATTTCCAGAGACTAACTTTAATTTGCTTTCACTAAGTTCTACTGCACTGCTCGATACACTGTCTATTTTGTTTTCATTGTCAAAAGTAAAATTAAAAGAAAAATTCATCTTGTTTGGATTTACTATAGTCTCTTGTCCCAGGTCTTTTTTTATTCGGTCTTTAAAGAGTTTAGGTATGCTTCTTTCTTTATTAAAAAATACTTCCATAGTCTCTCCTGGGACTTTGAAAGAAAACTTTACTATTCTAAAAAGATCGTGGACCTTATGAGGATTTGAGATGACATAAGCCTTGTCTCCTGGGTTTACTCCTGTCCAAAAAAAAGAAGTAAGAGAGCCTAGAAACTCTGGATTCTTGAGATTGTCTCTTTCTGCATCAGCAAGTTCACTGGCTTGGGCTTCGTTTGTTATGTTAGTGTCTTGAATTAGGCTTTCTTTAATTCTAAAAGTAGACTGTGAGACTGAGTCTTCGGAAGTGGCTATGACTGGAAGCCCCCCTGCTTCTCCGTATACTTGGATTTTATTTCTTACTTCAGCAGAATCTGTGCCTAGGCCTCTTAAGGTAATTAAAGAGTCATCTGGAGTGAAGTGGATATTTAAGTTAGTTTTACTTCCTTTTTTAAAAGTGTGAAAGTCTTTGTTGAAATCTATATAAGTGTCTTCATTTCCTTCTAAGTCTAAGGTAAGTAAGCAATCTAATAAAGGTTTATTTACAAATTTTATATTAATAACTGTAGTATTGGACTCTACGTTAGCTGTAGTGAAGTCAGATAAATAAGTTGAGATTAGCGAAGTTCTTATGTTTGAGATTGTTGAGTTTGTAAATTCTTCTGTAACTAAGACATCAAGAGTCTGAGCAGTGAAGTGTGCTCCTTTTATTCCTAGCTTAAAGAAACCGCTTTCTATTTTGTTTTTTATTTCCTCTACTTCTCCCTCAAACTGAACTGTACTCCCGTCTGCGAAGTCCATCTTAAACTGGATAATGTCCCTTGCAGAGAACTTTTCCGTAAAGTCTTCTCCTGAGTTGTCTAATTCTATCTCACAGATTAACTCTTCTGAAATAAGTCCATGTGGAAAGCTGCCTGAAAGTATGAAGTCTGTTATGTCTATGCCTGCAATAGTACAGCTCCACTTCGTAGTCCTGTTTATAGGAATTGCGATGAATTTTCTTTTTATTCTTCTTGGCATTTTAGTCTATTATTACATTAAAATTATCTAACTGTGACTCTTCAAAAAAGCAATCGGAACAGATGCTTGAGAAAAATACATAAGGAAGATACATCTGTGCAGAACAATTACTTAAGTCCCACCAGTTCCAGATTCCTTTACTTGGTCTTCCTGGTCCTGATATGTCTGCTGGAATGTTTGTTAAGATTTTCTGATAAGATGTGTTTAACTTGAAAGTAGAATCAGAATTTATATCATTTCCATAAAATAAATGACTGTAGTTTATTCCAAAAGTTTGCCTATCTCCAAAACTTACAGATACTGAATAATTATAAGTAATAAACAAATTAGTATTGTTAAAAGATTCGTTGATTAATGTAAGGTTTCCATTATTATAATCCATCCTGTAATCTATGTCTTTATTTAACAAGACAAAAGGAGCTGATTCATTTCTCACTGTTTCACTTCCTAATGGAATAAATGAAAGGATAGTTGAATTAGTTCCAGTTAAAAAAAGACTTATCTTTATAGATTCATTTGTTTGTGTAGTGTTAGTGGATATACTGCTGTTTAAGGTAATAGTTCCATCTGCGTAATTCATTGTATAATTATTAACTCCTATCTGATTTCCAGAGGTTTGGTTGAAGACAATTTCAGAATTTTCTACTAAATTAATATTAGCAAGTTGAACAGCAGTTCCATTTATCCAAACAAAACTTTCATTAACTACAAGAGTTGCTCTTGAACTTGAATTAGAGTAAGTAACGTTTAGACAAGAGATTAGACTCTCGTTTGTCTTTGCATATATGTCAATATCCTCATCGTAAGCTAAGTTACTTGCATTCCAAATTGGAGTTAAGCTTGTTTGAGAAAAAGGAGTTACATTTTTACTGTCTTTAGAACTAGGAAATACATCATAGAAATCTATGTTTTTAGGAAGTGAGATGTTGAAAAAAGAATAGAAAATCTGTATTATTTTTGTGTCTGTTACATCTCCGAACCTTGCAGTTGCTGTATAGTTCCAGCTTCCTAGAAAGTCAAACTCAAGTGAATTTACAGTAAGACTATCTCCGCTAAAGGCAAAATCGATAGTACACTCTGAGCAGTCTTCAAACTCTGTGTGGCTGAGCACAACTGGATTGATAGTTGCATTCATCTTAAAGTTATCTACTTGGATAATTCCAGAAGTTGCACTGCTTATTTTTATTGTATTAAGCTGGTTTGCACGAGGACTTAAGTTTACGAAAGTAGGGGAATTTGCTGAGTTCAAAAGTCCTATGAAAGTAAAGTCAATTAGTCCATTATCTCCTAAATCTACAGTTATATTTTCAACAGCAGAATTTACTACATCTATTCTTACCCTTCTTACTATCGGAGATGTTATGTTTATAGAGCTGTTTAGTTTTGCTCTCCAGCAGACTTCACTGTTAGCAGAGCCATCACTGTCGAAGGTATGGGTTATTCCAGAACTTACAGGTTCAAATGTAGTTCCGTTATCATTGCTTAGATAATAAGATATATCAGTTTGGTCTGGTTTATAATCTGTTGCAGTTAAGGTAGCTTTCTCCAGAGGATCTGTACTTATATCTACACAGGAACTTATGTTTCCTATGTTTTTGTAAGTTCCGTTATTGGTACTTCTGTTTAGCCAAGCTCCACTTACTTTTATACTGTCTAAATCTACTCTGCTAAATGTCCCACCACCACAGAAATCAGCCGCTCTTCCTAACATTTGAAGCTTAATTTGTCGTGTGAAATCTAAATCTTTAAAATCTTTATTCCCTTGACTGCTTCCATTTATAAGCAATTGCCAAGTTCTATCATTTGTATAGTCTTTGTTTATAAATGTATAATTTAGAGTATCTATTTGAGTAGCACCAACATCAGTAGCAGAAGCTAATTCATGGCTTTTTAAAAATACATTAGAAGTTCCATCTGTTATTCTAAATTCTAAATATGCATTTCTTCCCCCAGTTGCAGGTGGACTACATCCAGAAATAGATAGCTTATAATCAAATAAAAACTCTACTCTGGAAGAATTTCTAAAATCTCCAGAATCATCAGAATAATCTAAAGTTGATTCTTGTGTTTCTCCAATGGCTACTCCCATACCTTGCTCGTATCTCAATATTCCAGAGACGTCTGTATAAGAAAGCTTAGGTGGTTTGTCCCCCCTAGTTAGTGTAACACTCCAGATAGAATTATTTGAAGTAAAGTCATCAAATATACCTAATGGAGCATCTGAATGAAAGGAAAGTGTTTCATTAAATCCTGCACTTCCATCGCTCCCGTTAAAGAATTCAGTATAGGTAAATTCATTGTTTGCATCCAAGTCAAATCCAGATAGTTCAAAAGTAAGGTTAATTGGATTGTCTATATCTGTTAGATTAATAAATATAAAATTAGAACCTCCAATAAGATAAGTAAGATTTACTGCATCTTTTAAAGTATTAGAATGGATGAATTTATCCTGAATAAGGGATATTCCAATTAAGTCTCCGAAGAATCTTTTAGTTCTTGTGAAATAACTGATATTTACATTAGTAGAAGTTCCAGAACTTGTGATATTGAAAGCAACCCTTTCCATAATTGTTCTGTTATCACTTGTGATATTAACTCCATCTGAAGAAGAAAGAGTTACTGAACTTGGGCCAGTAGAGAAATTAACCCTTCTAAGTGTAGTTATGTTATAGCTAAAAGAAGTAGAACCAAATCCACAGGAATAATTATATCCAAAGCCTGGAGCATCGAAGTCTATACAGATTTGTTTACTTGGAAAAGATAATGTAAAGTTAGCTGAAATATTTGCAATTGTCTTGTATTCATATTTTCTGGAATCATTCAATTCATCTAAATAAAGAACTGGAACTGGACCTTGAGTTATATTTATTGTAAAAAGTCCAGAAGTGCTTGTTATATTTTCATTACCAAAACTATCTTTACAGCCTATGCTAAAGTTATGAAATCCTATTCCTGTTTCGTTTGCTGAAGGTAATGTGCAGGTATGTGTCAATCCACCTGTAGTAGAACATTCTGAACTTCCTGCAGTTATATCTGAATAGTTTAAGTCTCTGTTTTTATCTATAATTGCACAGTTGGCATTTTCATTTGTCTTTACAAAAAAAGTAGGAGTTGTATCATTTGTTTTGTTCTGCCCACCAAATTTATTGTTTAAGTCGATAACCTGCCCTAATCCTCCCTCACCTGTCATGTTTATTAAAGTTATTATTGGTGGAATGAATTCTATTAATGTAAAATTAACCCATTCTGCTTTGAACGCCAATCTCAGCAGACTTGTAGCAATATTTGCTTCCATAGTCGCAACATCAAATTCATTTCCAGAAAAAGTAACTTCTGCATCACCGATAACACTCATGTGATTATCTGTTAATGGAAGGGTTAATGGAGATTTAATTGCTTTCTGATGTGATGTCGCACCAGTTGCAGGTGTTGCTATCCAATAACATTGTCCAGTTGCATTTGGCTCTAAGCTTGTAAAGTTTGCTATGCTATTGCTGATAGTTACATTTGCCAATAGTCTGCTATCATTAGCGTTGAATAATGCTACATAAAGACCATCTGGCCATGCACCAGCATCAGAGGAAAAATAGAAAGCTACCCAATCTGGAGAAGAAGCACCATCAAAACAATATTTATCTGCCTGATATTGAGTAGTATCTGGATCAGACGCAAAACCAGAATCAGTAGTAAATGTAGAGATAAAACCAATACCTTCCACTTGTTCTGATAATAAAACTAATGAAAAAATTAAGAATACAATAATCCAAACTGATATTTTATTCATATTCAACCTCAAGTTTCTTAATAGCACCAGTAGGATTATATCCTCTTATAGTTGTGTCTGAAGTCTTTAAATCTATTACATAGCATCTCTCACTTCCATCAATAGGGCAGTCTGGAACTTTCTGGTCAGATTGGTAAGGTGCTTTGGCTATTAGGTTAGAACCATCTAAGTAACATACATAACCATACTTTTCACAATCCCATATTTTTTCCTTATATTGATAACCAGTCGTCTTGCATACAGTAGTGTTAATTATTTCTATATGAGTTCCAATCAAGCAATCACCATCATAGAATACTATTCTTGTCTCATTTATTCCAGTCTCATTGTTTATGAAGATAGTTGTTTGATTTCTTACACAAGGTTTATAATCCTTTTTTTCTTTAAATGTCTGGATGACTTTACATTCTTTTAGTTCTTTAATTGATTCTGTTAAGTTTGTCCCAATCCACTTAGGGTCTATGTTTATGTCTTTCATAAGAAAATGTTCTAGTTCAAATCCCCACTTTACTGTGCCTACTACATCTATCCCATGTATTATTATCCTGCTTGGGGCTTTCCTGTTTACATTGTTTCTGTAGATTAGAGTATCTCCATGTTTTAGTGGTCTTAAATATCCATACTCAGGATGGTTTATTGTTGCAGTTCTTTTTATAGCAGGTACTAGAAGTTCTACTTTGACTTTAGGATTAGTCTCTACAAACTCATCTATTTTATCTAAATTTATATGCAGTGTCCTGCTCCTGCTTACTTTTTTAAAAAGAGTTGGCTCATCTCCATAGTTTCCTACTTTTATTACCCAAAAGGTTGAAAAAATCTTAATTTCAGAAAAGCAATCTGTACAAGTCTTGTCTCCATCATGAGAATAAGAAATTCCAGCGAGATTAAGTATTCCTCCAAGTATAAAAAACAAACTGACAAAACTTCCTACTGCGACTTGCTGCCATTTAAGTGCCATTTCATTCCTACATGTCTTTTCCTCTGACTAATTGAATCTGGATTGCTATGTTTCTTTCTGGTTGTGAATCTCCTGAGACATTTTCTCCTACTATTCCAGAAGTTTCAGTGAACATCATCTTAAGAATAAAAGCTCCACTATTTATTTTAGCATTATCATTAGGTCTCCAGTACGTTCTATAATTTCCAGAAGTTCCCCAAAGAACTGCAAGGGAAGTATTTCTTGCAAAACTTCCATCAGTAGAACCACCAGTTGTATTATCTGGTTTTGTAGATCCCCAATCTGCTGATTTTCCTAAAGTAAGCAAGTTATCTCTTTTAGTCGTTGCACTTTCACCAGATTCATCATCCAAGAAACCTTGGACAGAAATCACTTCTTTTACTCTTTTCAAATCAATTGCTCGAGTTAAGAGTGTATTTACTCCTCTACCTCCTTTAGAGACAGGTATAGGTAAAAAAACAATTGGATTGTCATAACTATAATCTATTTTAGTTGAATGAATCTTAACCAATTCATTCGCATTATGTGTGATAATATTTGTACTAACTGTACCTATAAAGACATAGATATTTCCATCTGTTATTGTTGTTGTTGCCATTTTATCTCCTTGCAAGAGCAGATAAGTCACTTGCTAAAATTTCAGAAACTGCTCTTGCTAATTCATGTATATCCATTCCAGGTGAAGCATTGATAGTTATATTAGGACTTGAAGTAAAAGTATCTCCTGCTGGAATTACTCTTTCCCCTTCATGGAGCATCCTTAAACCTGTTCTTGGAATAATTCCACCAAGTTGTTGTCCTGGATTAGTCCCTAATATTTCTTTTATGTTAGTCCTTGTTAATTCTTCAGGAGGTAATTGTCCAATTCTAAAAATTTTACCAATTACTCCTAATACGTCAGCTATTGCATCTAACCATTTAGCAAATGTTTCTAAAGTTGGGGTTAAATTTGTTATAGATTCAGCTAAATCCTCAATACCAGTAATAAAACTAGGAATATCTAATTCGTCTATTTTAGTTTTAAACTCTTCAATCCATTCATTGAATGTTGTTTTGACATCATCAATCATATCTTGGATTGTAGTAAAAGGACTTTTTCCTTTTTCACCAGTTAATAAACCTAATTTTTCTAAAATACTATCAATGACCCCCTTAACAAATATTTTAAAATTTTCCCAAGGAGTCTTACTATCATCTAATGCTATTCCTAATTTATCTAATGTATCTTTTACAAATTCCAATTCAAAGAATTTTTCAAGTAATGAACTTACAGTATTTTTTAAAAATTCAAAGGCTGTTGTAACTAAAGCGATTCCCAATCCAGCTTCTATAAAAGAAGACATATTTACTCCTAAGATAGTTATGTCTGGAATAAGTCTATCTATCACAAGAAATACTCCAGCAAATGCTAAGATTACACTTCCAATACCTAAAGCAAACATTCCAAATAAGAATAATAATGCACCTAATGCGAAACCAAATAATACCCATTTTCCGATTAATAATTTAGTTGCTTCACTTAAATTCATCAACCAATCAAATATTGGCATTAGCCAATCTAATAAAGCTAATGCTATAGGTAAAAATAATATAGCAAGTACATTTGAAAATAATTCAAATACCCCTGTAAGCTGTAAGGCTGGCTGAAGAAGTCCTTTGAAAAATTTCTGGAGACCTAAACCAAAGAACATAACTCCGAGCATTTCCATACGAAATCCACGCATTCCATGAGTCATTTTTCTAACTCTTAAAGCTAATCTTCCTCCCATTGTTGTAGCAAGTCTCATATTCTTTTTCCATTCAACTGTTTTGCCAGCAGTTTTTTTCATCTCTTCTTGACTTGCACCCATAGCTTTAAGAAATCCCTTTACATTACCTACTATATTTACAATAATATTTTCTGTGGCCATTTTATCTTCTTTTTCCTTTTACTCTTGACTTTTTCATTTCTTTTTCTTGTTTTTTATAATCAGTTTCCATTTCTTTAAGGAGTACCATAAGTGAAGGTATGCTCATTGGTTTTTGTCTAATCCCTATTATTTTTCTCCAAGTAAACGGTTTCCACCAAATACTTTTATCATATTCAACTTCAAATTCCCTTCCAAGTATATCAGGAAGACATTTAAGCTCTTTAATAAGATAATAAATTGAAGTTGTTAAATCACCTCTTTCTCTTTTAGTTATCTTATGCTTGAGCTTGTCTAGCCTTGATAACATTTTTGACCTTTTCCATCCTTGAATCTCCTTCAGAGAATTTATGAAGTTTCATTATTGCATCCATTAAATCCTGTAGATGCTCTAGACTTATGTTATTTATCTCTTCATCTGTGGCATCTGGGACAGAATTCTTTAGAACTTTAACCATAAGTTTCTTAGTCTGTTCCATTTGTTTCTCTGTTGGAGCATCTGTGTCTATAGAAAAAAGTTCAAGTTCATCTACTGTAAGTGGCTTTAACTCTAACTCCATTCCTCCTATGTCAAACTTCTGTGGTTTGCCTTGCAAGGCTGCTAATTTACTCATTTTTCATTCCTCCTGTTCAATGCTCTTCCTGAGAGCATTTTTCTTTTTTCCTGTTCTGGTTTTTTTTCAACCATTCCTTTTAGCTGATTGATTTCATTGGCTAAAACATCTATCCTGTCTGACAGAACTGAATTTGGATTTTCTAGCAATCCGCTTCTGAAATCAAGCAACCATTTCAAACACATTCCATAGTCTTTTTCAAACTCAATTTCTGATAGTTTGATAAATTCTGTCTTTGTTTTCTCTGGAATCCTGCCTATGTAAAGGCTTGTCCTGCTTACTTTTTCTTTTATTTCATCTATTTTACTATTAAGACCAACTGTCATCATCATCATAAGTTGGTAAAGCTGTTATTGGAGTTGTATCTCCATCATTTGTGCTTTCCCATCTATGCATTTTTACAGTTCCTGCTTTATTCATAGCTGGCCACTTAAATGTAGCTGTTACTTTGAGTATTCCATCAGTAAAGTCTTCTTTGTGGCTTGTCATTCTACATCCCATAGCTGCAAACCTAAGTCCTACTTTGTCGTTTGTAACTGTTGCTCCTGCTGCTGAAGTTACTCCTGTGTCATCAGTCCACATTATAGCAACCCTAAATCTGTCTCTTGTGTAATCCACTCCAGCAACTTTTGTTGTGCTTGTTGAAATCGGTTGGCTTGGAGCTGAGTCATCAATGGTTTGATTTGATGCAAAAAACTGGAACAATCCACCAAAGATATCTGTTGCCGCATCTTCAATATCTAATCTTACTGGATAAAATTCCAAAGTAATCTCTCCATCTTCTTGTCCTGATTGTTTCCAGATTCTTCCACCAGCTACATTCATTATGCTTTCTCCTGGATAGTCTGGTTCAGAAATGTCAATTGTTTCGGTTATTGCGTGTGCCTGAAATGTAAGTATTGAACCAGGAAATAAATCAATTGAAACAAGTGCTGTTTCCTCCCATCCTTGCGGAAATGTGCCTACCATTTTAAAGCCCCGCCGAATAGGTTAATGTAGACATAGGAGATCCCCCTATATCGTTTGTTGATTCCCATCCATGTGTCTTCGTTGTTCCAGCAGCATTCATTGCAGGGAATTTGAAAGTCACAGTTGTCTTCAATATCCCATCAGTGAAGTCTGATTTATGGCTTGTGATTCTGCATTCTTTTGCATAAAACCTAAGTCCCACAACAGATGTTCCAGATAAACTGGAATGATTAAGTACTAATGCTGGTGTGTTAAGTGTAGCATCATCTGTCCACATTAGTGCTACCATAAATCTGTCTCTTGCCCTGTTTACTCCAGCAGCCCAAGAAGTATCTGTAGCTGTTGGTTGGTCTGAGTCTGTATCTCCACCATTAAAATACTGGAATAGTCCTGATGATAATGCTGAACCATCAGTTTGAAGGACATTAACTGGATAAATCTCCAAAGTTATTTCTCCATCTTCCTGTGGGCTTTGTTTCCAGACTCTGCCCCCTGCTGTATTCATAATAGATTCTCCTGGATAGTCTGGTTCGCTTATGTCTATGGTTTCAGTTATAGCTTCATAACCGTAAACTGTTCCACTTAATTTTAATATCACAACTTTAGCTACTTCTTCCCAAGCTTGTGGAAATGTCCCTGCCATTAATAATCACCTTTATTTTTTTTACTTGATTTTCCTTTTCTTGCCTTTTCACTAATCTTTTCAATTCCTCCATGATAAATCATGTCACTTTCTGATTCAAATTCCTCTTCAGGTTTTAATACAAAAACCTTTTTAATTCCCTTTGAATCTTTTGCCTTAAATCTTAAAACTCCATCTGTTATATTTTTGTATCTCATTTTCACCTACCTTTACTTTTTATAGCTCTATCAATTCTTTTTACTATAGTTTTTTTTGCCTGTCTAACTGATTTTAAAAATGCTGCTTGAATGAATGGATGCCTGTGAACAAACACACTTGTAGTTGGAAATGGATAGATCAAGACTCTTGGTCTTCTTCCTGTTCCTGCTGTTGTTGCAATTCCCCTGTCTAAAGCCCATCTTCGTATGTCTCTTCCTCTTTTGAGAGCAACCCAATGGTTTCTCATCCTATCAAGATTTATACCATGCTCTGCCATGTGGATATTATATCCTTTTTTTGTCCTTCTTGCAAATATTCCTCCTTTGAAAAGACTTCTTTCACTTCCTTTTCCCCAAGGTTTTATTCCAGCACGTATTGCAGATTCTCTTAAATTTTCTACAGTTTTTTCTGCTAAATCTTCCATTCCTTTTTTTGCAGCTTTTGGAATTGTTCTTGTATATCCATCTAGCATCTGTTCAACTTTCTTTGTATTAATTGTAATTGTTGCTACCATTAACTTATTGCTGTTAAGTTGTTTATGAATCTAATATCAAATTCTGAAGTAAAGACTGTCTTGCCATCGAAGTCTTCTTCATCTTCTATATCTACATCGTATCTAAGATGTGCCATTCCCTGGCTTATCAAGGTCTTTCTATTTGTTGAATTATTTAGAGTCTCGATTATGTCATCTGTAATAGTCTCACATTGTTCTGCTCCGCTTGGGTTTCCTTCTGAATCTGAACTTTTATCCTGGCAGAATACTATGATGACTGTATTGAAATTTACAAAAGACTTAGAAATACTAACTACACTTGTATCTTGACTTGGCTTTTGTCTTTGGACTACTATAAAAGGAAATGGTCTATTGAGCATATTTCTTCCAGTATGTGGAATCCTTTGGTGAATGAATTTTCTAATTCCTGAAGAATCAGCAGGATCTGGAACATTAGTTCGGTTGTTTATTAAATTATAAATATTTGCATAAGATTGACTTACTATATTAGTCGCTGTTACTCTTCCACTTCCTGAAATTGTCATTGTCCTCAGACTGAATTAGGTCTCCTCAGAGACAGGTTATTTTTAATTAAGTGTTATATAAATAATACGTCGCCCTTATACCAGAATCAAAAAAACTTCGGAGGTGCTTAAATGAATTACAAAGTTAAGGGCGACATTAAGTTGGTGATATTCTTACGTTTTTATATTTTTGAATTATCCTTCTTCTGAAAGTATTAAACTCATTCAAATCTGGAAATGTTGTTTCATCAAACTTTCTTATCTTTTTCTTTATAAAAGTAGAACCCATAATTCTTCTTCCAGTTTCTACTATAGCTAGCATTCTAATGTCTTTAGGAACTGAGCTTCTTCCAAATACATAAGTGATCCTAACGTGCCTAGCTCCTGTCTCTGCATATTTTCCAGAGTTTATTATCTTGATCCTTCCTGTATGTTTATCTACAGAGATTTCATTATCTGCTTCTGTAATAGATTCCCAGCTAGGTGCTCCCCCTTCTGCAACTTGATTTATTTCAAAAGTAGTAAGGGTATTTATTGGAACAAAGTCAGTAAAGTAAACATTTTGATTTACGTACTTTGCATCATGGTATTCTGGTGACTCTCCTCCTTCTATTGCACTTGGAGAATAGAAACTTCCATCATTACTGTCGAACTTTGTATTAGTCTCACTGTCTATCTCTTGCTCTACAGATTCCCCTATTCTAGTGAGCTGAAGAAGGTCTATTCCATTCTCACTGTCTGTGTTAGTATCTACCATGTTAAAATAATCTAACCATTCCTGTGCTGTGAAGTATCTAAGAGAAGGAAGATCTGCTTTTTCTATTAAGATGAAAATTCCTTTTGGAAATGTAATTCCCTGTCCGCCTACGAAACTTCCTACAGTAGTTCCAGACTTGTCTTTTACAGAAATAGTTGTGCCAAGTGCAGGTATTGTAAGAGAGAAACTTTGTTCAAAACCAAGATAAAGAGAGTTTACTGAAACTCTGTCTCCAACATTCCATCCTTTTGAAAAGAATTTAGTATCTCCTAAGTTAAATATAACTTCTCCAGAATCATTAGAATTGAGAATCTGAGATTGGTTTGTGTTTTCGTTTCTGCAAACAACTTGAATATTAACCCTAACAGTACCACTCGGTTGCTGAACTTCTAAACCAATTAGTAAAGGACTTGAGACCATTGTTCATCTTAACATCCTGTAGATATTTCGTTCATTTTATTTATTATACTTTCCCTCTTTGGCTTTTTTAACTAAAGTAAATAAAGTCTTCATTGCCTGCATCTTTCTTCCTGCTTTCCAATGATATTTTACTATCCCTAGCATTCCTCTATTCCATTGAATTCCTAAAGCTCCAAGTATCAAAGCTACTAAAGCAAGCAAAGTATAGAAAGCCTTATCACTGAATCCTTCTGGACAGTCTTCTGCACTCTCTACAAGACTTCCATCAGAACATTTTATCTTCTCTATAACTGGAGGTACAACAGGAGGTTCTACTGGAGTAGGTGTCGGAGTAACTGGAGGCGTGGTTGGTGTCGGTTCTACTGGAGTAGGTTCTACAGGAACTGGTTCTGGTTCTATGAATGGAGTTGGTTCTATAACTTCTGGAGCTATATAATCTGAGCTGAATAAAATAGTTACTTCTGGCCTTTCTTCTGGAATTATTACCTTAAATCCTTTCTGCTCATCTACTGCATCCTCTGGGTTTTTGAAGATAATACCAAAGTAATCTAAGTAATTTTCTTCTTTAGCAAGATAAGAGATTCCCTCATAAAGTATGTCACTCATGTCTAGCTTGATAATTAACTTTCCAATCTTAACAGAACCTAGTTCTAGATAAGTATCTGAATTCCCTATCCTTACTTTATCAGAAATTATAACTTCATCTTCATCATAGATTCCATCTGAGTTTACGTTTATTTCATCATATTCTTCGTTCTCATATACAAAAGTATCTTCATCTCCTTTTACATTAAGATAACCGTTCCTTACTTTAAATGTAAGTTCTGAAAGCTTTGATTCAGATACTTCTTTGAAATTGATATTAACGTATTCATTTGGAAGAGTAAGACTGTCTCCAACTGTTAGAGGTTTGTAGTCTTCATCAAGTAACCTGTATTCTTCTTGGTTTATTATTCCTATGTATTGTTCTCCAGATAAGCTTATAACCCATTTCCAGATGTCTTCTTCTTCAAATAACTCAAAGTCATCTCCGTCTTTTATCTCCTGGTCTCCTTCTCCACCTACTAAGATATCAACAAAACTATCTTCATAAGACTTATAGAGTATTTCATTTACTAGTATATTAAGTCCGTTTACTTTCTGATTTTCTTCTTCGTGTATGATTTCCTGCTCTCCGTCTACTTCAACAGAAATGCTATGTTCTCCAATTGTAACTACTTTGACTTGTTTTCCTTCTATTGTTTTGCTTTGTCCTTCTGTAAGGAAATATTCTTCTCCGCTTCTTAAGACAATTTCATTAGAACTTGCTTCTATTATTTTAATCTCTTTTCCTAAGAATGTTATTTCAAGAGGCTCTTCTATGTGAATGTCTGATATTGGAACAGAATCTTTGAAAGTATATCTGTACTCTATGCTCTCTTCTTCTAGAACTAAATAAGGATCTAATCCAAAGTCTTCATCATCTATGCTTGTTTTTATAATTCCATTGAAAAAGATTTCTTCCTTGACATCATAGTCATCTCCGTCATAGTGAATCTCGCTGTTTATTAATTTCTCAAGTTTATTGTGATTTAAGCTTACTTCAATCTCTTGTCCGTAATATGCTTCTACATATGCATCTTCACCATCTGAAATTACTTTTGTCTCAGTTTCTAATTCTTCCTCTTTTGGACAGTCTGAAGAATCTGAAACTTCACTTCCATCAGAACAAACATAGATTGTAACTGGTTCAGGCTCTACTATCTCTGGACAGTCGTTTAGATTAACTACAAGAGAACCATCCTCACATTGATAGACTGTTTGAGTGTTTACTATCTTAATATCAAAATAATAAGGAGTTTGTGTTGGTATGAAAGAAACTGTAGCTTGTGGGTCTGAGAAGCCTCTTACTTTTACTTGAATAACATCTCCTAAATAATTCCTACTTGGTCCTTCATAATCTACTTTAGATAAATCTACAGTAAATTTGCCATGTTCAGTTATTAAAGAACCTATAGTATCTCCTGAGACTACTTTTCCTATTGCAGTATTTTTTACTTCAATAGTATATCCATCTAGTCCTTGTCCGTTCAGGGTTAATTTTCCAATGATTGGAGCAGGCACTGGTGGAGATTGTGCTATTGCTAAAGTAGACATTAAAAACATCAAGATTGTTAATATTGTTAGTTTTTTCATTTTAACCTCATGCTGTCCAATTTCCTATTATTCTAGTTCCATCCCATGTTACATTAAATCCAGAAGCTACCCAGAATGTTTCCATGATTGTAGCTGGAAAGTTTCTGCTTGGAGCTGGTTCTAGTACTGTTGAGTTTCTCCAGGTGAAATTGAATATATGATTTATATAGTTCTGTTCAGAGTTATTATATCCAGCGAATGCTGTTATATTATATACTAAAGCTGTGTTATTTGTAAGACCGAATAATGGAGCATCCGAAGGAATCTGTATAGAACCATTCATAAAACTCTCTGTAAGATTTCCAAATGTATAATAAATTGGAGCAGATAGGAAATTATTTACAGAAGTTATGTTAGTGGTATAAGTTCCTAGGTTAGTTGTATTCCTGAACCAAGTTGAGTTTGTGTTTTCAAAAAGATGTGCTACAAAGAACTTGTCATATTGTCCTACAGATACTCCTCCGCTTGCACTTAGTCCTGCTGTGAAGAATACCCAGTTTTGGTTTGTTGCATTCCAGACATAAACTAAATCTGCCCCTGTTTGATTTTGTAAGTCTGAAAGAGTGATTCTGCTGTCGTAAATAGCATATTGACTCCAGCCTGTGCATACTCTTGCAGGTGTCATAAACTGCCTTTGTGATGTTGGAGAATTACAATTCCCTGCTTGGTCACAGATTGAGATATTAAAATAATGAAGTATCTCTGCATTATAGTCAAAGTCAAAAGATACACTATGATCTGTAGAGAAAGTTGTATTTGTGAAAATTGTTCCATCTGATACATCTGTATCTGTGTCTATGAAGAATGTAAAATTGACAGTTTCATTGGCAGTCCAGTTTATTTTTCTCTTGTCACAAGCTTGGTCTATTGAAAGATTAGCCACACCAGTAATTCCAGGACCAGTATTGTCTACTGTAATTGTAATATTGCTTGTTTGGAATGTTCTACCTGAACTGTCATCAACCAAAAGACTTATATTAAAATTTCCTTCATTTATAGTATATTTGCTTGAATTTATTGTGTGAGTTGTAGTTGTTCCAGAAATATAACTGGTATTTGTGAAATTTGCAGCTCCCAGTCCAAAGAATAATTGAATAGAATTTATATTTGAATCTGTTGCTGTGAAGGTTATGATAACTGTGCCATTTATAATAGAACCATCTATTGGAGAAGATATTGAAGCTGTTGGATTTGTTTCGTCTATGTTGATTGTTCGGTTTGCTGAGAAGTTAAAGACATTTGAATTAGTTCCAAAGAAACCCTGAACCCCCCAGACTATTGCAGATTGTTCTGGGAAGATATAGTCATATCTAATAGGAGTATTGTTTATTACATTTATCAATCCAGTTCTTGGAAGCCAGTCTCCTGTTTCATTTGTCCATACTCTTGTCTTGAATGGGCTTGCTCCAGTTTCGTTTGTAAGTTGAGAAATTACTGTCCAGTTTAAGCTAGTTCTTTGAAACTTACTCCAGTTATTGTCAGTAGGTTTAAGTATAGAAACATTAGGTGGTGATTGGATTATTAATGTTCTATTTGTTGTAGATTTTTCTGAACTTGTTTCAAATTTCCCGCTTGGAGCGTCTATAAATTGAGTTGCAGAACAGCTAAATAAGACTCTTTTTATCTTATCAGTATCGTTAAACAAAAAATTTGCAGTGACTTGTGCTCCTGCTGCTCTTGTAGCTACAACATGGCTTGAGTTTATTTTCCAAGTGTTTAAGGCATTTGAGTTAGTCTTTAAGTCTATTTGAGTTATATTCCAACCGCTTGTGGGATTAGCTACACATTGGATAGGAGTAGGGCCTCCATCTAATACATAAGTATTATCTGCTACATCAACAGTAACACTTGGTGTAGAATATTTTACAATAATTGTCCTGTTTGTGGAAAAATCTTTATTTATCTTAGTAATGTCACTTGTATTCTGCTGGTTGCATTCAATGTTCCAGCGATATGTTCCTTCTGCAGTTTGGTTTGTACTTGTGAAGTTAAAATAATAAGTTTGATTCCTTGCTGAGGAAGCTACAGGTAGAGTTTCATTTGCTTTCCAAGTTCCGCTTATATCTGTATAAAGAGTTGCATTTGTTATGTTAAATTCTGTAGTTCCGTCAAATTCATTCTGAGAGGTTGGTTCACATTTTCCTCTTAAATCAAGGTAACCGTCATTATCCTGAGCATCATTTGCTGGAGATAACAAAGTAGATGTAAGTGCAAAAGCTAAAGAAATAAACAAAATTGTCAATAAAGCTACTATTACTATTGACTTGACTTGTGATTTTTTCATAATGACACTCCTGGTGTAGTTGTATCTGCTACTGCACCTAAATCTTTACTTGCAAATTGGACTGTTCCTGATTCTATTCTTTTTTGGGCAACACCTTGCAATCTTCCTCTAATTTCTGATTGTATTAAATCCTTATCCTGCCAGGCAAGACTTGGTGCTGGATTGAATATTATACTTCTGTCAGTTCCTTCTACTTTTCCAGTAAGCTGTCCACCCCTGGTTAGATTTCTTACTATTACATATTCTCCTATGTTTGCAAGAGATACTTTCACTCCGATTGCTTTTGATAATATTGGTGCTGCCATTTAAAACCATCTCACTTTTATCATTGTGTTTGTTGAACTTGTTCTTATTTTTATTTTACCTATTGTTGGAACATTTCTAGTTTCTACATGTGGTTTGTCTATTGTTATTTGACAAGGATTTGTGAATATCTTATCACCTACTTGAATTAAATCTGTGTTTTTGTCTGTTCTTATTGCAAATTTTCTTGCTGTAACTGTATTGTCTGGATATTTTTTGAACTCTTCGTCATCTGCTGATGTTTTGTCATTATGCTGGAAAAAGATTGTATAGTCACCAGTAGCAACAGCCGTGAATTCTATATTGTCCCCATCGCTTTCTAATGACCATTGACTCATAATCCCTTCCTCTGTTTTTCTTCCTGTGCCCTGAGTATCTCTACTATTAATTTATTTGATGAACGGTCTGTAACTCCAAATTCAGCTCCTATTTCTTTCAAAGCAGGGAATCCTTTTTCATTCATTACTCCAGTGAGAGACTCTTGAGAGTATTTTCTTTTCTCAATTTTCATAGTCTTAGAAACAGGTTCAGGAACTATTCCCAAGTCTTTAGGAAGATTAGTAGGAAACTTGTCTTTATAGATAACATCACCTATTTTTCCTATATTTCTTTCAACAAATCTCTTAAGATATTCTTTTGGAATTTCCTCATCTTTTTTGATGGTTACAAAAGTAAGATTTTCCTTAGAATCTCCTTCTTTATAAGGGACTATAGTTCCTTCTTTAGTTTTTACAATAACTAAATCTTCTGCTGCTTTCATCTTACTTGATTCCAAATAGTACTAAAGTTACATCAGTATCGCTTAAATTGCTATTACGCAATGTAACAACTGCACCACTGATTGTAACGGCTGTCTCTGTTGCTTGTGAACCAACATCTCCATTAGTCGTTGATAACGCTGCTAGGACAGTCTTAAACTTTCTAGAGGTATAAGTTTCATCGTTAGAAGCTTCAAGTTGGACTACTTCTAAGAATGGTGCATGTGCCCATTCATCTACTGTTTCGTTAATATCAGCTTCTGTCATATTATCATCTCCTTGTTTTTAAAAAAAATAAGCTACTTAAGAAGTAGCAAAAGTATGTGCAAAGTAATTGTTGCCTGGTGCATCACTGTACATATTCCAGTATGTCTTAATCATTGCAGCTTGTGCATCTGCAGTTACTGGAAGCGGTTCAAGTGTTGGAGGCAAGTTCATTGCAATCTTTGTGTTTGCAGTGTTGATTAAGAAGATGTCATCTTCATTTATTTGCCTGTCTGCTAAAAATGGAACACCATCAAACTCTACTTCTCCTTCAAAGCCTACTCTTGCACTTGTTGGGACAAGCCTTTGCATATCCTGAATCAGGCCTTTTATAAAGTCTCTTTGTAAATGGTGGCAGAAGAATACTAAGTCTCCAACTTTGGAGTTAGAATGTATCTGTGAAGAGTCAGTTCCATCTCCTACTGAAACAAGCCTAATCATATCTCTAAGTTGTTTCAATTTTACCCTTACTGAATTCATGTTTTCTTTATGAGACCTCAAAGTTGGTTCAGCAGACAATGCTTTTCCATAAAGAGTTCCTGTAGTTCCTAAGATTAGACCTTCAAAACCAAGAGAAATATCTTCTTGAGTTCCTACTCCTGTGCCTATTACTGCTCTGTTTAATCCAGTAGCTGCAGTTCCTGCTGTTCCTTGTAAGGACATCAAATCTACTCCAGCCCATTTTATCTCATCAGCCCATACATCTCCCATACCTCCAGGGGCTTGAGCAAGCCTTTGAGCTTGGCCTGTTATAGCAAGCAAGACTTTATAATAAGCAAAAGGCTGTTGGAATTTCTTCCTTCCTACTTTTCCTGTAAAACTTGTGCCATAAGTGTAATTTGTACCTTCTTCATATCCACCCACTGTGGAATTCTGTCCAGTTCTTGCTCTGAATTGAATTTGAGACCTTCCACTCCAGTCTTCTTTCTGAAGCCTACCGAATGTAGTTGTTTGGTCATTTAATTGATTTACCAAAACTGGCTGGAAGATGTCGTTTAATTCTACTGGGCTTAGGAAATAAGAGCCATAAGTCCAGGATGCATCAGCTAGGTTTAAATTTGCATTTGTAGCGTTAGTTACTCCAAGTCCACCGCCTGCTTTCATCTCTATATCTTGTAGTCTGAATAGTTCCTTTGCTTCAACTCTTCCGTTTACTTCTTTGAAAGCACTTCTTAATCCCAGATTTCTTTTAGGTTCTGGTACTAGATCAATAGGACCACTCATTGGTTCTTGCTCTTTCCAGTTCTTATAGACATTTATTCCTTTCTCCATAAGGGAATCTGCAAATGCTCCAGCTTCTTTAAATTGCTGTGCGATTGTCACATCCTGAAGATTTTCTTTTGCCTTGCTGAATCTGAATCCTTCTTTGCCCATCTCATTGTCTACTTCTTTCATGCTAGTCAATTTCAGAGAATAAGAATCTAATTCCTTAAATTCCTTTTTTCCTTCATCGTTAGTGTTGAAAACAGGAGCAGACTGAGCTTTGACTTCTTTTATTCTAGCATCTAGTTTTTCCTTAAATTCTTTGCTTTCTGTAATTTCTTTGACTTTTGCTTCTTTTATTTTTTGTTCTTTGAATTTAGTCAATAGAGCAAAATCTTCTTTTGAGACAAGTTCTTTTTCTTCTGTTTTTTCTTCTTTAGGAGTTTCTGCTGGTTTATCTTCAGGCTTGTCCTCTGGCTTATCTGCAGGAACATCCTCTGGCTTATCTTCTTTTATTTCTTTCTTGGTTTTTTCATCTGTCATTTTAGGTTCACCTGTTTGTTTTTTAACTTGAATTGTGTTTATTCCACTTATTTCCTTAAATCCAAAATCAGTATATTCAGCGTGGGGATTTGCTATTTTTCTTCTGTGTGCATAGCCAAATCCTTCTGTATCAAAATCAGTAAGAAGCCTGTACATTTTTCCTTCTTTTTCAGTTGGAGTAAATTTTGTATTATCATACTCTATAGAAAATCCTGGATAGACTCCTTGTTCTATGTTTGTCTTGACTTCTTCGTATCTTGGGTTTGTCTTGGAAAGAATAGTATCAACATGAGCACCCCACTCTCCGTCTGGTAATTGTCTTAAACTTGCAGTAGAACCTGGTGTTAAAACTCCAGCAACAGGAAGGTCTATATCATTTGCCTTAAGATGGTCGTGCCTTTCTGAAACTGCACCTGCTTGTGGCTTATACTTATTATTAATATCATTGACTATCTTTTGTAAAGTTCCTTTTGGAATTATATCCCCAGAGAATCTTCCATCTTCTGAAGCTGCCCTATCGGGGTGAGAAGTAGCAACGAATCCTGAAACATGAAAATCTTCTTTAGATTCTTTTAACTGAAGCTTGGCAAAAGCACAGAATTTATGTTCTTTTTCTTGAATCATTGGCATTTTTTAGTAGTCAAAGTCATCGGGTAGCGTAGTACTCCGCATACCAATTTAGCTAATTACCCTTTTATTATATAAATAATAACTTAAAAACAGCTATTTTTAGATTCCTCTGTCATATTATCCGAAACAACTTGGCGTTTTGCTGCAAAATGTATCACAATAAATAAAAGCATTTCCAAAATTACTTATTACAGCGTTTATGCTTACATCATTATTTTTTTCACAATAAAAAACATTTCCCTGTAAATCACAATCAGTAGTTATATTACAATTATCTATCATTATCCAGTCTCCTGAATCTGGACAGGAGCAGGTGTCTGTTACTAATTCTTGTATTTCAAAAGTTCTTTCACTATCACAACCTACATTTCCTTGATTGTCTGAACTGCAAAACATATAACCACAAACATTTCCAACTGCTATGCTTTCTATTGAGTTATTTGATTGCGATGGGTCTGTTAAGTCTGTTGAATTGGTTACATTAACCCAATTAGTATCCACTGTACAGTTCCAAGAAAAGTTCCAATAAAGGACATTGTTATCCACATCACTTATTGTTATGTTAAACTCTATTGCTGAATCTGTCAGGATATTTGCATCGGTTATGTTTTTGGCAAAGTTTGAATATTCTGGTGGTGTCATATCTGGTGGTGGTGTAACTTCAAAATAGTCAAAATAGTAACCGTTATCAGTATCATTGTAATACATATAATCAATTCTATCAGTTATTGTATCACTACCTATTCTACTACCCCTCATGGTAGGAATAGGAGTATTAACCCAAGTACTATCTTTTAAAACAGTTCTTGCAGTCCAACTTTCAGTTGTAATATTCCAAAAAGCCTGAAGAACGTCCTTATCACCACCAGTATTAAGAACATATAAAATATATATATCTTCATTATCAGTAATTTTTATATCCATATTGTCACTAGGATTTGAATCTACTTCTGTCACATCCCAATCTGAGGTGGCATCAGACGGAGTTGAATTAGCAAAATTTAAATCATCAGTACCTTCTTCCCAAGCAATAACTATTTTATCATTTTTATCTATAAATATTCCTGGTTTGGTATCCCCAGTACTTGAATGAATAGTATATCTTGCACTACTTATCCCATCAATGGAGGTCCATAAATCAATATCATCTCCGTCAGAACCAGTTCCAACAATATAAACCACTCCATTAGAATCAGTTTCAATATCGCACGTATCCGTATCATCAGCAGAATTTTCATTTATCCAAGTAATTCCAGACCATACTCCACCAGTATAATTAGAATAAATCAGAAAATCATTTCCCGACCCATCATCCCATTCAGCAGTCACAACACAGATATGAACATTATCATTGTCATCCATAACTGCTGATACAGCATCAAACCTATGTGTAACATTGCCATCAAAACCAGGGATTATTGCAGGGGTACTCCAAGTTACGCCATAATTTGAGGATATAGAATAATAAGTGTCTTCAGCGGATGATGATGTCTCTGCCCATATAGCAAACAAACCATCTGTGGAATTTATCAATAAATTATGAAAATTTGATGTACCCACGAATAATTCTTTTGATGTCCAAGTCACTCCATTATCTGAAGAATTTGCATATTGAAGGTCAGAGGAAGGATTTCTCCATAACAAATGTAGTCCCCCAGTTGAATCTTTTACAATCTTTTCATTATAAGCAAACAATGTACTTGAGCCACCACCAATACCTATCAAAACGTCAGTTCCACTTCCAGTAAACATCTTAAATTCCTTATTTCCTTCTGGAAATATAATTCTAAAATGTTCTGGAAGCTGTTGTGAACTTCCCGAAGAAAACAAGACAAAGCCATATCCATCTGTTTCGTTACACCAATCACTCGGCAAACCTTCATACTCTAATTTTATATAATTCAAATCTTCAGGATAAGAATAATTAAATCCACCTTGTGAGTCCTTTTCTAAATATTGCAAAGAATCAAATCCAGAAATATTGCAGATAGCCATATCCCACTTATACCCTCCTGATAATTCGTGTTTTTTATCTACTATAATTTTTAAAACAGTTTCATTAATAACTTCAACTTCTGTAAAAATATCTGGGTCTTCTTGTATAACTTCAAAATTCCATTCAAATAAAGGTTTAGAATACCCAATAAATCCTTTTGGGTTTTCTTCAGGGTCAAACAACCTAACATCAAAGCACTGGTAGTCATCTGTTACTCTGTATCTTATTTTAATTTTGTCAGTAGCGTATTTATAATTGTAAACCTTTGCCCTGTAATATCCGTCCTGAAAAGTTAGTTTCATGTTTTTTCCGAATTCAAAAGGTGAAGTTATGTCTTTAGTCTCGCCATCATACTCAATTCTGTCAATCATGTACTCGAAGATTTTATCCTTTGCGTTAGTAAAGCAGATTTTATGAGAAACAGGTACATTCTCAACATTAATAACTTCATTATCAAATTCATAAATCTCATCAATTACTATCCTTTCTTTAAAAGAAGATTGTCTATTAACAATAGTTATTTCATCAAGTAATATGTAATTTATAGTCCTGTTTTTAGCCCTCATTAATCTAGTTCCATCAAAAATTCTCACGTATTCAATTCCAGAAGTAACAAACTTTCCCTCTTCATAAACTTTGAATATTGTTCTTGTTTTTTCAAAATCTATCCTGACTTTTTCTGGCATTAAAATATAAAAGGAAGTTGTAAGTATCACCAAAACCAATACACTCCCTAACCATATCTTTTTCGCCATTTTTTCATTTTAAGAGCAAGAAAATAATCCTCCACCAGTTGTTCCAAATCTGAACCCTACACAGCTTGAGTTATATTGTATTAAATTAAGGTCTCCAAAAGTTGTATTTGTATTTTTTACAGACATATTATTGAATGTAACATCTGTGTTGTTTGAAACAAACTTAAGGTCATTGTCCAGTTGACTTCCTAAAGTCACATTACCATATTTTCCTGCCCATGTTATATTAGTCGGAGTGATTAAATCTCCTCTTGATATGTTTGAACTTAGCTGAGTTAGGAATGCACTTGTTGCATTACTAAGTTGCCATCTGTCAGTCCTTGCATCATATCTTGCAGTAAAGTTTTCGTTCCTGAAATAATCTAAAGTATCAGGAGTACCACCAGTTGCGTCAAACCCACACTTAAAATTTCCATACACATCTGTATCTATCGTGTTACAATCTGACAAAAAAGAAGCTCTTATGTTTCCAGTTACATTTACTGCTGAAGCGTTGATTTGCCCTGCTACATCGAGTGCATAATTTGGTGTTATTGTTCCAATACCAACGTTGCCTGTCGTTTTTTTTATTACAAAACGAGGAGTTCCTAAACCATTTCCCTCAGCAATTACAAAACCAGCACCTTCACTTGTATCCTTTCCTATTGTCCAATCTTCTACTGTATTTGTTGCAAATTTTATTGTTGCATCGCTACTAAAAGAATCTACTTGTATTGTTGCTACTCCCGAAGAAACTAACGCATGTAAAATTTCATCAGGACTCGCCGTCCCAATTCCAACATTACCAGTTGAATCAAGATAAAGTGTATTAGAAGGGGTTTTATCTTCTATTTGAAAAGGATTAGAAGTATTATCAACATCTCTTATCTGAAACTTATTAGCATTAGAACCCAAACTCCATTCATTCCCTACATTAGTATTTGTTATTCTTATATGATTACTAGAAGCTCTAAATCTAGCGGCTACTGGCGTATTTCCACCATCAACGGTTAAAAGTGTATCTGGAATTGAGGTTCCTATTCCAACCCTTTTATTTTCACCATCAACAAAAAATATTGATGTTCCAGAGCCATTTACTATTTCAAAGTCTTTTGCATCAGTT
>SDBT01002016.1_pt1 | contig 36402 bp, 36 predicted proteins | sample 2277101 | NCBI WGS metagenome assembly SDBT01 (sample SAMN10404973, study PRJNA504765) | marine sediment metagenome | isolation source: marine sediment core GS10_PC15, 103 cmbsf | place: Arctic Ocean: Southern Knipovich Ridge | collected 2010 | reverse complement strand
AGTTCTTTTAAAATGCATGTAGTTGGTTCACCAATCACTATATGCAGAACTACCATTATTTAAACCTTTTTGTCGGCAAATTAAGGTCAGAAAAGGAGAAATCTAGTTACGGGAAAACTGAAATTATATGAGATTTTTAGATTTTGGTTAAATAGATACTAAAAATCGAAAAAGGAAAATTGATTTAAGGAGTTAAAGGGAAAAAATAAAATATTGTCATAATTTAATTTACGTATCCATCACAGTACTTAGTTGGTGAAATAATGACACCGAAGAAAAAAGCTGAAACAATTGATAGCTCTAACAATGATCTTAATGATAAAAAAGCAAATTCGATCACAGATCTACCTGGAATTGGACCAACTACTGCTACAAAGCTTGTTGAAGCTGGTTATTCTACTTTAGAATCAATAGCGACGGTTTCAATAGGAGAATTGGCTTCAATAGGTGGAATGGGAGAAAAAACTGTACAAAAAATTATTGAAGCGGCGAGAGAAGCACTAGATATAGATTTTGAAACAGCCAAAAAGGTTTTGGAGCGCAGAAGAAATTTAGCAAAAATTACTACAGGCAGTATGGTATTAGATGAATTATTTGGAGGTGGGATTGAAACCGGCGCCGTAACTGAGCTTTATGGAGAATTTCGTACAGGTAAAACTCAATTAGCTCATCAACTGTGTGTAACTTGTCAATTACCACGTGAAAAAGGAGGATTACGAGATGGGGAAACTAATCCTAAAGTGGTATACATCGATAGCGAAGGAACATTTCGACCAGAACGAATAGTTTCCATGACATCACGATGGAAAGATGATCTAGATGAAGAGTTAGTACTAGAAAATATCCTTCATGGAAGAGCTCATAATAGTGATCATCAAATGGTTCTTGTTGAAAAGATGGTAAAAGACTATTTACCTACCGAGAATGTAAAATTACTTGTTGTAGATTCCCTAATTTCTCATTTTCGAGCCGAATATGTAGGACGAGGAACATTAGCTACTCGTCAACAAAAACTTAATCAACATATACATTCTATTCTTCGAGCTGCCGAAATGGGGAATTTAGCCGTTATTGTAACTAATCAAGTCCAGTCTAAACCTGATCAATTTTTTGGGGATCCGACTGCACCTGTAGGAGGACATATCGTCGCTCATGCAGCACAAACACGAGTTTACCTACGAAAATCAAAGGGTGAGAGAAGGATTGCTAGAATAGTAGACAGTCCTCTTTTACCGGAGAATGAAGCGATATTCGGTGTTACGGCTGAGGGAATTGTGGATGTAAAATAGGATAGTTCCAGTAGATTTCTCTGTATTAGCTAACTTAAAATCAAATTGAATTAGAGGTACATTATTTACGCTACTTGAAAAATGATATTCCTAAAGAAATGTTTGATCGAAATGACTTGGTTTGAAAAGATATCAATTGAGATAGTTGACATTCTCGAAAAAGGAGAATGTCCAGAAGGTCATAAAATAGGCGATAAATTCGATTTTAAAACAGAAAGAGGTAAAATCTGCCCTCATGCATTAAATGTCCTTTTTCCCTATATTACGGGGTTACAAAGTGGAGGAAGTTTTCCTTGGGAAAAAGAATCGGACAATGTAACAATATGTTGCCCAGATGCGAATAATCCAGTGGTTTTTAAACTACAACGGTCAGAATAACTTCTGAACATACAACCAATCATAGTTTAAAACATAAAAAATGTAACAATGACTGTCGTAAAATTACGGTTTGAAGACATTTAGAAATATAGGTTTAATTAATATTTTAGTTTGTGGATTAAATAAGTTAAGCTGGAGGATTAGGTCTGTGGAACCAATAGAAAGTGGTGTCGATCCTGATATTATTGGTAGGATTTACAAGGGGACAACAGAAATCGTTGTCCCAGAGAAAACGAAGGCATACGCCAAAGCTACAAATGAGACAAACCCACGTTACTATGAATTAGATGAAGACAAGTTAATAATCCCAGTGTTATTTCCAGTAACAATGGTAGTTGTCCCATTGAAAGAAATGGTAACAGATAACACTCTTAATCTTGACATTTCCCGAATGGTTCATGGTGAACAAGAAATCCTGTACTTTCGACCACTAAAACTTTGGGATAAAATTAAAACAAAGCTCGAACTGGAATCTATCGATGTTAAAGAATCAGGGGACATTTTATGGGCAAAAATCAATGGAAGTACCGAAGATGAGCTTGTTTTTGAAATACGAGCTGGAATGTTTTTCAGGAAACAGAGAAAGGGGTTTAAACAAATAAAACCAAAGGTAAAGGAAGTAACAATCGAAAAACAAATAATTATTACTAAGCAGATGAAAGTCAATTCTGATCAATCTGTGCGTTATGCAACTGCCTCGGGAGATGATAATCCTATTCATTTAGATAAAGATATTGCATTAGCAGTTGGATTACCCGATATTATCCTTCATGGTTTATGTACGATGGCTTTTGCTATACAGACAATCGTAGATGGTCTTGCTGGAGGGTATCCAGCAAAGGTCAAAGGTGTAAAAACAAGATTTTCAAAGCCTGTTTTTATGAATAATACGCTTACTACAGAAGGTTGGCTGCTAGAAGAAAAAGAAACGAGTAAAATAATTGGTTTTGAGACCAAAAACGAATCTGGAGAGGTTGTACTCAAATTTGGGTCTGTAGAATTCTTAAAGTAAGATAAATCTATTATAAAACTTAGAATCATATTATTTCTTAAAGTTGAATTTGAAATTCTAGTATTTTCGATTAATACCTGATATTTCCAGGTAAAAAGGTAAGAAGGAGATTCTACTTTATTAACAAGTATTTTGATATATTTTAATAACTTGAATATTCAAGCTAAAGATTTTTAAATAAAAAAGAAAAAGACTTATCACTTCCGAACTTTTTATTGCAATTAGCTTGATTGAAATAGAAATTAACGTTACTGGATCCTACAGATTGATGGCAAAAACCATAAAAAAGGCAACTTCAAAAATGATTATTGAATCTACAGTAGAAATCCTCAATGAAGTTTTAAAAGAACTTGAGTGATTTCCTGTATTTTTAATTTTTCAAATCCATTTATCAAATCCGTTTGAATTAATTATTTTCTAAAGGTATTAGAATGGTAAGGAAATTGGCATATATAGATCTAAGTCATGTATTTGAGAATAATATGCCTGGATTTAGCATGAAAGACGAAAATGGAGTAGAAATCACATATACTGCAAAAATATACCCATTTTTAACTCATAAACAGTCAAAACCGTTATATAAAGGAAAAGCTTCATTTGAAATAACAGAAATGGTTTTTTAGACTTCAATCGGGACCTATTTCAAGGTCTTCATATTCAAAATATTGGTTATCTACCATATTGTTCTCAAACAACCAATGGTAAAACGAAAGTTTCCCCTCAACGCTATTCTAAAGTGTTGATAGGTTCAACGGACTTGTAGAAAGCCATATCTACTGTTTAGGGCGTGGTAGTTCACATAACCTCACCTTGTTTCCTATTACTAGTATTCTTTGTTGATAAAGGCATAAACTTGATAAAGAATTAGAAAAAGCCTTTTACAGAGCCCCGTAGTGTAGAGGACTATCATTTGGGACTTTGACTCCTAAGACTTACGTTCTATCGAGCGTAGGTAGGAAACCTCGGTTCGAATCCGGGCGGGGCTGTTTCTCTTCTGTTAAATAAACGAAAAATGAAGTCATTACAAAAGCCCCGTAGTGTAGTTCGGTTAGCACGTTGGGCTCTGAATCCAACAAGAGCGGTTCAAATCCGCTCGGGGCTGTTTTTTCTCATCAAATCTGAATAACCAAAAATATACGTGATAAATTCTAGTTGATTAGTTAAGATTCTTCTTCAATATTCTTTTGTTAATTATTTTTCTTCCTTTTTTGCTGCTGTCTTTTCTTTAATTTTGCCCACGTGTCACGTAATGTAATTGTACGGTTAAAAACCAATTTATCAGCTGAAGAGTCAACTAAATCAACACAGAAATATCCTAACCTTTCAAATTGGTATCGATTTCCTGGTTTTGCGTTCTTCAGACTTGGTTCAACATAGCATTCTAAATCCTCTTGTGAATTTGGATTAATACTTCTCGTAAATTCTAATTCTTCTAATGGATTTTCTTTTAAGAATAGACGGTCAAATAAACGTACTTCAGCGTTGAGAGCGTGAGATGCTGAAATCCAATGCAATGTCGCCTTCACCTTCCTGCCATCTGGAGAATATCCACCTTTTGTGGCTGGATCATAAGTACAATGAACTTCTATAATATTACCCTGATTATCTTTTACAAAACTTTCGCATTTTATATAATATGCATAACGTAGACGGACTTCACGACCAGGAGATAACCTAAAGAACTTTCTTCGAGGATTTTCCATGAAATCATCTTGTTCAATGTACAATTCCTTAGAAAAGGGTATTTTTCGGAACCCCTGAGTTGAATCTTTTGGATGGTTACTTGCCTCAAGAAATTCCACTCCACCTTCAGGATAGTTATCAATTATTACTTTTAATGGTCGTAAAACTCCCATTACTCTAGAACATGTTTTATCTAGTTCCTCTCTAGCACAGGATTCTAATAAACCGAAATCTATATAGTTTTCCCTTTTTGAAATACCAACTCGATCAAGAAAAGTTCTAATTGCTTCTGGAGGATATCCTCTTCGTCTTAATCCTGATATAGTTGACATTCTAGGATCATCCCAGCCATTAACAAAATTTCCTTCAACTAATTGTAATAATTTGCGTTTACTCATCACAGTATAAGTTAAATTAAGACGTGAGAATTCAATTTGACGTGATCTATGATTTATTTCTCCAATTTCGAGTAATTGGTCAATATACCAGTCGTAAAGGGGTCTATGGGTTTCAAATTCAAGAGAGCATAGAGAATGGGTGATTCCTTCAATAACATCACTCTGCCCATGTGTAAAATCATATGAAGGATAGATAATCCAATCGTCTCCTGTTCGGTAATGTGTAACTTTTTTAATCCGATACATAACTGGATCTCGTAGTAGAAGATTAGGTGATTTCATATCAATTTTAGCTCTTAATACTCGTGAGCCTTGTTCAAAATCTCCATTACGCATCTTTTGAAATAAATCAAGATTTTCTTCCACAGATCGAGTTCGATAAGGACTATCAAATCCTGGTTCAGTTAAGGAACCTCGTTGTTTTTTGATTTCTATTCTGCTTAAATCACAAACATAGGCTTTACCTGCCTTAATTAAACCAATAGCAAAATTATACAATTGATCAAAATAATCTGAGGCAAAATACAGGCGGTCTTCCCAATCATACCCCATCCATTTTATATCATCAATAATTGAATGCACATAGTTCATACTTTCTTTTTCTGGGTCTGTATCGTCAAATCGAAGATTACATAGACCACGATATTCCTTTGCAACAGAAAAGTTAAGATTAATTGCCTTCATATGTCCAATATGAATAAAACCATTCGGTTCTGGAGGAAAACGAGTGTGGATTTTTAAATTTTTGTCTTTTGCTAGATCATTCAATATTATCTTTCGAATAAAGTCAACAGATTCGGTCGGTTTTGATTCAAGATTAATTGCGGTATTTTCTTCTGGATTAGGTTTTTTATCAGGATTGGGTGTTTTCATAACTTTACCACATAAATTGAAATAGGTATTTACTAATAAGAGCAATAAAGTGAACTTTTATTAAAAAGATCTCATTAGTTTTTTCCAGCTTCCAATAAGATTTTGTTGATTCAAAGCGATTGAGTTGATTTAACAGAAATGCCAGAAGTCCCCTTATTTCAAGTGGGGGAGGAATGTGTAACATCTTATAAACCTCTCCTGTCAAGATAGGATAAATATACTGTAAAAGAAAGTCTATATATGATTTCCAGGTGGGAATAAACAGAATTATTTTGATCAGATAGCTAATAGTTTATAAACTATCACTAAGAAAAAAAACGTAAGGTAATCGAATTGCTGACCTTATTTTTAGGTAGAAATGAAGTAACAGCAATTGAACCTTATTTCAGTTGACTAACCATATTTGGAGTCCAAGTTATTTCTTATGTACGACAGGGTAGGTGACTTTTGACCAATATTAAAAATACATAGAATCTCAGGGAGAAAAGTAAGATGTTTCATACCTATAAAATCCAAGTTTATCCGACCGAGGAACAACAAAAGGTACTCTGGGATTTATCAGAGAAATGCCGCTTACTCTATAATTTTGCTTTAGCGGAGCGGAAAGACGATTGGAATGAAAACAAAGCCCTATCTTCCAAAAAAAGGGAATATATTAGGTATATAGACCAACAAAACCAATTACCAGCTTTTAAAAGAGAATATCCTGATTATGGCTGGGTCTACTCCAAAGTCCTCCAAATGACTCTAAAGAAGCTCGATACTGCTTATAAATCGTTTTTTTCGTTAATAAAGAATGGAGATAATACTGCTCGTCCACCAAGATTCAGAGGGAAGGATTATTTTTTACTCTGTGTTATAATCAGAGCGGATTTAAATACCATGAAAATAGCATAAATTTATCACATAAACATCCTTCTCAAGCAGACCTGACGTTTGAATTAGGATTTAATCCTAAAGGAAAGATTAAACAAGTGGAACTCTTCTACGACTATAAAGAACGGTGGTTTTTAGCGGTTAATTGTGAAATATCCCCCTCTAGAGGGTATCATGATAATGGATTGTACCAAGCGATTGATTTAGGAATAAATAATCTTGTTTCTGCAGTTAATTTACAATCGCGATTTATCCAAATACCTAATAAACGCCCCGATAACTACTGGCGAAAGAAAATAGTTGAAGTGCAATCTAAACGTGACCATTGTAAGAAAAAAAGCCCTAAATGGCACTGGTACAACCGTAAGCTAGTAAAAATGAAAAGAAAACAATCTAATCAGTTGAAAGACTTTCAACATAAATTTTCTAAAGTGGTATTGACTAATACGAAAGCTAACACTCTCATTGTTGGCGACCTAGCGGTTAAACAAATGGCTAGGAAGAAGAAATTAAAGCACCAAAAGACACTAAACTATTCACTCCAAAATACGGGACATATAAGCAGGTTTGTACAATTCCTTACCTATAAAGCAGAAAAAATGGGTAAGAAAGTAGTAAAAATTGATGAAAAGGATACTACCAAGACCTGCTGTGTATGTGGATCGAAAAAAGATAGAAAACTATCTGAAAGAACTATTAAGTGCAATTGTGGAAACCAAATGGATAGGGACTTAAACTCTGCTGTTAATATTATGAGTAAGTTCCTCCAAGAGAAAAACCTATTGCATCAATCCTCTGTGAACGAGGAATCTTTCTTACATAAGTGGAAAGGTTTTCTGCGACACACAGCCAATGGTAAAGAGAAATCTTCCCTTATAGGGTTCAGCGGACTCGCAGGAAACCCCTTGCTTTAGCTGGGGGTAGTTCACATGAGTGTTCAGACGGATAAAAATTCAGTAATCTTGGTAGCTGAGTATGCAATAAAAATTCTTCGACAAATATTCAAATTTAAACTGGGTTTTCGTCCTACTAAATCAAAATCTGAACTGGAATCCATTTTTAAAAAATTAGAAGCTTCACTGATGACTCTAAAATATTCTTATCTTTCATTAAATGAATTGAAAAATCACTCCAGCATTAAGGATATACAAAATTTAACAAATGAATTACTAAAGGCAATAGAACCCGCAAAACACACTTCTTCTACAAATAAAATGAACTACTCAACTATTGAATGGGCTCTTTCTATTTTTTTGGGAATGGGTGCAAGATTAAGTTTTTCCAGCAATGAGTTGGGAACTGGAGTAGACATTAGAGTAGTACGGGTAAGAAATATCCAACGAAAAGAAAAACTTATTCATTCTCGAGCTTATGATGATAAACGCGAATATACCATTATGACTAATTTAATTAAAATTGCACCTAGTATCAATATAGCTGCCGCTTTTCTTCCTCCTATGGAAATCGGAGGTCACATCTCCGAAGCTATGTATTTAGGGCTAAATGAAAGGTCAGAAGACGCAGGTGAACTAATAAATCCAGCATCAGTAGATTTAAAAGAAGCAAATGCTATTTTACATCAGTTAATTAATAAAAAAATATAAAAAAAATTGCATTTATTTAATACATCAACATTCAACAAAAAAAGTCACTAAATTAAGGTTCGAAAAAAGAGATTATTTCCCTTAAATTATCTGTTTTACAGACAAAATCAGCAGCTTTAATGACCTCATCAGAGCTAGCACTAATTGCTATAGAATGTTCTGCTTCTTTTAGCATATCAATATCTGCACTTGAATCACCAATAGCAATTGAGTTATGAGGATTGATCTGAAACTTCTTTAGAATATCTTTAAAAATAATACTTTTTTCATTCCATCCGACATTGACTACTACATCCCCAGTAATAACTCCATCTTTCCATTTTAACTCATTTGCTACCCAATAGTCAAACTTATATTGATTTGCGATTCTTTCAACTATTTCTTTTAATCCCATCGAGATAATAACCAAAATACAATTTTTCTGTTTAAAGAATTCAATCAGTTCATCGATCCCTTCTCTAAGCACAATGGTATCTAGAGCTTCAAAATATTCTTTTTCTGTTCGGCCTGTCCAAACTTCTGCATCTTTCTTATCAAATTCTTCATATGTTAGTTCTCCTCTCAAAAATTGTTCTAAAAGGACCTTACCATGACTTTCCCATGTCCCAAAAGAACGATGGATATCCTCCCAACATGATCTACTTGTTGTTAAAGTTCCATCTAGATCGAAGGCAACAAGAGTATTTTTCTTTATTACCATTTTATTTTCGGTTTTCCTCATATCTATCGCTCGCTTCTTCATCCCAAAAATGTCTTGTGATTTTGAAAAAGTTAAATAAGATCAAACAGAAAATTACCGAAAGAAATAATTTCAGCAAGCAAAAAAGCTTTAAAACAAGAAACCAATTCCCAGCTAAGGAAAGGTGAATATAGATGCGAGTGATTGTAAGTGGAATAAGTGGTTCTGGCAGATCTGATGCAGTTGCAGATTTAAAGGAATATATCTCAAAGAACTACCCTGAGAAGAAAATAATCATAATGACAACCAACCGAATGATGTGGGAAACTGCAAAGGAATTAGGTATGGATGTTAAGCGTGAAAAGATGCTAGATCTTTCCCCACCAACATTACAAGCATTAAGATCAACTGTATTCGAGAGAATCATACGCGAAGTTGAGGAGTACGAAGAAAAAGAAAAAAATGTAGCTATAATTATCAGTACTCATGCTACATTTCGATGGCGAGAGCATCTTATGCAAGGGTGGGATTTTTTCTATTTAACTAAACTTAAACCCGACATTTTCCTTACGATAATCAATGTGATAAATGACATCTATGAAACATTAGAGGCTAATCCTTTATGGGATGGGATGAATAATCGTTATCAACTCGGAATCTGGCAAGAAGAAGAAGCGTTCACAACAAAATTAATGGCTGAAATTATGAAAAAACCTTTCTATCTAATAGCCAGACGGCAACCTCCAACCACGCTCTATAAACTGATTTTTGAGCATGAAGCAAGTGAAAAAGTCTATCTTTCATACCCCATGACTCATATTAAAGATGATGAAAAAAAAAAAGAAATTGAAGACCTTGCGGAAGAATTGAGGAAGCTTGGGTTTGTTGTTTTTGATCCAGGAACGATGGAGCTCGAAAAAATTCATATTGATATTCCAGAAGACATACGAATCTATGATTTTTACCAAACAGTTTATCGAGATTTCCAATTGATCGATCAAGGTACAATGGTTATTATATTCTATCCTGAAATTGTCCACTCATCAGGTGTAGTGAATGAACAAGCTTATGGTTTTAGAAATAATAAATATGTGTTTGCAGTATTTCCTGCGGAGAACTATTCTCCCTTCACTAGTTTTTTTGCGGATAAGACATTCATCTCTGTTCAGGATCTAATAGCGTTCTTAAAAGAAGAATTCATCCCTTCTCGTAGGTTAAAGGAATTAGATTAAAATTTTGCACAGTACTAGAAATTCTTTCGATACTCTAACCTTAAAGGTTTTTTTCTTAAATACGAACATAAATTCATTAAGGTTGAGTTTTCACTATTAAATATTCATAGTAATAAATACCTGAAAGTGAATGCTGGAAGAAATTGGACTGAATCTCAACAATGGACTAAAGGCTGGTTTGTTTGGTGTTATTATGATAGAAGTAGAAACCTCTGTGAAACTGGTGATGAATGACAATATTTCACCAGCTAACACTCCACTCGCCATGAGTGGATTTGTAATTCTTCTGAGAGTGGATGTTGTTGAGGCTCCAAGGTTATGAGCGACTTCTTCTTGTGATTCATGAATTTGGCGGAGAACCGCTGTTGACGACTGAACTGCATATGGCATCCTTCTTACTGCATATGAAATTACAAAAATAAACCAATATGAAGTAAATCGTATTTCTAATGGGTTATCTGGTATTCCAAGGAAAGATTGTCTTACTACTGCAATGAGGGAACCAAAAACATAAATATTTTCTAATTCTCTAGAGACCAAACCCCATAAAAAGTCAACTTGACAAGAGTGTTTCTGCTACTAGCTCAACACTCAGAATTAGACCTATTATTACAGTGAAGGTCACAATAATGACTTCTAAGCTTCCTTTGAGCTGTTCTTTAATCAATTCTTTTGTAATCATAATAATCCCTTCCATAATATTAACTTCTTCAATTATATGTTTTCTATTCCTATGTGTGAAAAGTTAATCCTCGGTCGAAATAATGATCAGAAAACCCACAGTAGTCAAAACAACCAGAGGAACAAGTAAAATAAATATTTCTGGTACACCAATTGAACTGAATTTTGTATTAAACAATAATAGGTTTAGAGGATATAAGATCAGTTTTGTTACTGACCAAATGATACTGGTCAAAGAATAGCCAGAAATTTGGGCTACAACCAACCAAGTAATTATCATTATTATGCTACTTTTAAATTCAATAATTAGATCTGGCAGGTCTTTTAAGAATAGTACTAATTTTCCTAATGTGAATTTCTGATTCAAATTACTGGTATTTTTATCTGATGACAATACCTAACCTCCACCAAATGCTGTTCCAGTTTTATCTCCCAATAGTTTTTGCGTTATTATCATTCCTACCGTAGCTACAAATAATTGGACTAATCCCATCACACCAGCAGGCATTACATCGCCACCTCGGTTGATTTCATCATAAATACCCTTAGTTAGTGGATCAGAAGTTGGTGAGAATGGAAATAGGGGTTTGAATGGTCGATTAATAGGAGTAATCATAATAGAAGTGGAAACCTCAGTAAAACTTGTGATTAGGGTCAAAATTCCCCCAGCTAAAACCCCACTCGCCATCAGTGGAAATGTTACTCGTTTTAAAGTTGTTATAGTAGATGCTCCTAAATTATGTGATACCTCCTCTAAAGAAACATGGATTTGTCTAAGTACAGCCGTAGATGATAGCACAGCATAAGGCATTCTTCTCACAGTGTAAGAAACTACAAAAATAAACCAAAAAGAGGTGAATCGAAGTTCCAATGGACTGTTAACCGAACCAAGAAAGATACCGCGGATTATACTTGTGAAAAAGCCTATTACAGGAATTAAATCAAATTCTGCAGGAATTAAACCCCATAATGATGTGGTAGAACTGAAGAAAGAAATATATCCTGACGCTAATACAATTCCAGGAACCGCAAAGGGCATTGTAGAGAAAACCTCCAATACTCTGAGATTTAGACTTTTACCAATCAGGAAGAATATGACCGCAGCTATAAGCGCTGCAATTATCATTATAATTATCATTTCAGATCTTCCAATACCAGACAAACGAACAACCATTTTAGCTCCAAGAACTAATCCTACATATAGCCCAATTATTACCATTACAAAATTGATTCCTTTGAGGGACTTTTTTCTAACAATAAGATAGCCCACTACAATTCCTAAAGTGATTGTTATTAGCATGGCTAATATCGAATAAACCAAGGAGTTAAAGATCATAGCTATAATATCGGTTTTGTCCAAGGTTGTTGTAACTCCATCTAGTGTCCAGAGTGTTGGAAATATTTCACCTATCTTGATTCTTTCAACAAAGGCTACCACGATTATCCCAATATGAGGGAGCATAGAAACAAGGAGAAGGAGTGTAAGTAAGAATAAAATGAGAGCATTTTTTGGTCTTGATGGTTTTTGCATCATTCGTGATAAATTCATCCCAGACACCTTTTCAGGCGCATAATCTTTCATTCCAACCACTTTGGAAGCAAATAAGAGGGCGAGCACACTGATTATAAGCAAAATAATTACTAGAGCATAAGCTTCTGAAAGGTGAGTTTGTCTTTCATCTCTGATATCTTTAAAAACTACAAAAGGTGCAAATTGTTGAAAATTTAATACAATTGGTGTTCCTAAATCACTAATCGACCAGATAAATACAAGCACTGCCCCTGCAACAAAACCAGGTGTTATCAATGGTAAAATAATCTGTCTATATAGATTTAAACTCCAACTTCCGAGATTTCTAGCAGCCTCTTCTTGGGCTGGATCGATTTTCGAGTATGAAGCTGATGCATTGAAAAAAATTAAAGGCCATAAATGGATTGATTGCATAAAAATAATTCCCCATAAAGAACTTCCGAGCAGATCGGGGAGTCCTGGGATAAATGTTTGCAATAAATTTGAAATAATTCCGTTTCTTGCTAACAGGCGGCCTAGAGCAAATGCACCAACAAATGGAGGGGATACAAGAGGAATTACAGCTAGTATTTGGAATACTCGTTTTCCCCGGAATTGATATCGTGCAAATATTATCGTAACTGTAAGACCAATGATACTACAGATGAGGGTAGTAGTTAATCCAGCGAAGAGAGCATTCAAAATACTCTGGAAATAGGTAGAGTTAGAGAAGCAATATATAAAGTATTGAAGAAAATTGGAGGGGTCTGAAAAGTTGAATGCTGAAACAGAAGTGCTTAGTATCGGCAAAATCATGAAAAAACTAAAAATGAACATTAAGAAAGCAAAAACTCCAAGTGACTTTATATCGTAATTTGAAAAAAATCCTTTTTCAATTTCATTTAGTTGAACAGCACGTTTTTCTTTTGGATTATTTGAACTCGTTGGAGGTAGCAAGATTATCCCATCTTTGTAGTTGAATATACTTTTTTCTGGCCCTCAAACTCCTCCTTAAAAGTGTCTCGTTTAGTTAATATTACGTGTTTTTAAAAAAAACCGAGATATTAAAGAAAGTTATAGAATTGAAAAATATTATTCATATTCAATGAAAAAAAAGTAAGTACTGATTCTGTCAGACAGAATCAGTTTTTTTTAGAGTTGAGTGCGTTCCTTTATTTCTTTTTGCGGAATAAGGGAATTAAGACAACAAAGCTAATAAGAAGTACAAGGACTTCAAATCCAGGAGTAGATGTCGCACCTGCAATCTCGAGTGCTTCATCAAAGTTGGTTACACCTTCATCTTTCCAATTGTCAGTTACAGTTGAATTTTTGTAGTCAAGCCCCTGTAAACCACCCATTGTCCCATCAAAGTCAGATGGAAGTTTAATTAGTGCGGCCAGTGCATCATCTTTCTTTGTTCCATCAGGTAATCCATTAATTTCTTCCCAAGCAACTTTTAGCTTGTCATGATTTTGTACAATCCAATTTGTGAAAAGAATTTCAGCTCGTGAGTGAATTGCACCATCAATACTTGGATTGAAAGGGGTAATGACTGGAAAGCCGGTAGTTGGGGTACCTGTAGTGTCAAATGCCAATGGAACATGACTTGCGCTGGTAGCTTTGAAGTTTGCTGGGGTTCGATAATCACCGACAAGAGATTGTCCAGCGGTACCTGTAAGGAAGTCCATAAATTTCTTTGCAGGGTCAATGTTTGTAGCACCTTTGATGATTCCTGCTGGATCTGGGCTTACAGTAGTTGCACCACCATAAGTGAATCCTATATTAGCATTAGCTTCCATTTTATCTAATGCGTAATAGTCGATACATAATCCTATACCTGCATTTCCTTCAGTAACTGCAGTAGGAACTGCACTGCTACCTGTAGTAAATGTTCCAACATTACCAGATACTTGTACCCAATATTCCCATGCATCTGTAATATCAGCTTCCATGGTAAGTTCAGTAGCACTATTTTGATCAGACATCTCTGCAAGAACCTGTTTCACAATTGCTACTGTAGAACCACTTAAATCAGGATCACACATTGAAATATGACCAAAATATTGGAAATCAGTCAAATCGGACCATGTGTCAGGAGTATCTAACCCCTCTGCAGTAAGATATTCAGTATTATAAATAATACCAAAACCGCTGAGCGCAGCAGCATACCATGCTGGTTCTAATGTTGTGTCAGAGTCATCTTTTAGATGCCAACCACCGAGATAATCGGCTATATTTGCATCTTCCTCTACCTCATAGCGTTGTAGTAGATCTAATGCTTGTGCTTGTGCGAAATAATATTCACCACCGCCCCACCAGACATCAGCTTCGGGGGCTGTTCCATTCCAAGCAACAACATCAGCATAACAATCACCTGAGTATTTCGATGATGTCTCAACTGTTATTGTATTTCCAGTATCAGCTGTATACCATGTTTTAAACGCATCTATGACGTGTGATGCGAAATCAGAACTATGTGGATGCAATATGACCAACGAGTCGTTTGCGGTTGGAGCCGCTAAGCTATCACTCATTGGTAAAATTAATCCTAAAAATAGTATACAGAGAATTATTCTTGATAATGCTTTTTTCAATTTTTTATTCTCCTTCTTGTTAAGAATTTGACAAATTTTGGTTATCAAACTATATTATGTTCAATGAACAGTTACAGTTCAAGCTATATACTCAGCTTTCAATCGTTTATTAAATTTTGCTACTTTTATAATCTAAACTTTTTCCCTTTTTAGCTAGATATCTAAACTGAATTTCAAGTGATTCAAACTAACAATTCGGATAATGGTAGAAAAATTCATAAATCTGGATCTAAATACTTTTTATTTGAAAAAAAGTTTACTATTTACGAATTCATTATTATAACGGTAAAAACTCGTTAAGAATGACGATAATGACTGGAGCCTGTTTCCTCAATCATTATTTATAGAAATAGAAAGGAGAGGTATATTTTTAAAACCACTTCTGAGTTTTCAATCTAGACCTATAATTCTTGATTTTCAGACTTTCTGCTTATATAAGATGACAAATGACAAATGACAAATGACAAATGACAAATGACAAATGACAAATGACAAATGACAAATGACAAATGAGGCTAAAAATTTGAGTGAAAAAACACCTATCCTCCGACTTGAGAATCTAGTCAAGAAATTTGGAGATGTATATGCCGTAGACAATGTGAATTTAGATATTTATGAAGGAGAAATATTAACTTTACTCGGTCCGTCTGGATGTGGGAAATCTACAACATTACGATCAATTGCAGGCCTAGAAAAGGTTGATGGAGGAAAGATTTATTTTAAAGGCAAAGAAAATGGTAATCTCGAACACATAACGGATTTAGCTGTTCGTAAACGGGATATGGCTATGGTTTTCCAATCTTATGCTCTTTGGCCTCATATGACAGTTCGAAAAAACATTGAATTTGGATTAACAATTGGTTCTCGGAAAGTTTCCAAATATGAAAGGAAAAATAGGGTTAAAGATGTGCTTAAGATGGTTTATGCGGAGGAACTTATTGATCGTAGACCCTCGGAACTTTCAGGAGGACAACAACAAAGGATCGCAGTTGCCCGTGCTATTGTAGTAAATCCATCTCTGTTACTCCTTGATGAACCGTTCTCAAATCTCGATGCTAAACTGCGTATTGAAACACGGTCTGAAATCAGGACTTTGATTAAAAGAATTGGATTGACAGCTATCTTTGTCACTCATGATCAAAGTGAAGCTCTGTCAATCTCTGATAGAATTGCCGTCATGAATAAAGGAAAAATAGAACAAGTAGGTAATCCTCTTGAGATTTGGCAAAAACCTCAAAATTCTTTTGTAGGTGCATTTATTGGAGAAGCAAATTTAATAGAATGTCAAGTAAAAGAATTAAGAGAGAATTCCGCTACATTATGCCTGAATAATAGTAATGAATGTTTTCGAGCTAATCAAATAAAGGAACTTGAGGTCAACAAGGATGCACAAGTGATATTACGACCTCAAATGCTGGATATTAGTCGTGTTAAGGAACCTACAGAAACTTCAATTTCTGGAAAAGTACTTGATTCAATGTTCATGGGAACTTCAGAATATGTCAAAGTTGAATTACTCAGTAATATTATTATAACAGTTCACAGAAAGTTACTAGCTGACACTCCACTTGAAGTAGATGAAGCTATTACTGTGGTTATAGATCCTGATCAAGTTTTTGCTTATGGTGGAGAGTACATGAAATAATTAATTCCTAGTTAGGCTCAAGGAGAAAAGAAAAAAAAAGAGAAATTGCTAATCATTAGAATTTGAGAAGGGGGAAATATTCTAATTTACTTAAGATTGAATGAAAATTAAATTAACTTGAGTTAAAAAAGACCAATTGAATAAAATGAAAGTATAAAAAGGGAATAATCTCTCCAATATTATCCCCCATGATGACAAAGACGGTCTACGGAGGTCTGAAGATCAATACTTTTGGTTTTAAAGACCTATGACGACAGTTGCACTTACTGACTTAGCATCAATACTTAGGGTTCGATTATGGTTTATAAACTTCTAGATTTCTTTCGTGAACTCACAAGTTTCGACTTCAGGTTATTATCAGTAACTGAAATACTGATGGCAAGACATGAATTTGTACCGATTGAGGAGATCGCATCATACCTCAAGTTTTCTGAAAAAAAAATTCAGGGGGTACTAACAAGACTCCTGAAATACAAGCTAATTTTCACGGTACAACGTCATTATCTGGGTGCTGCGTTATCTTTTCTTGGTTATGACGCCTTGGCATTAAAGGCTCTTCTGGAAAAGGGCATAGTAGCACAGATAGGACCAGAAATTGGTGCAGGAAAAGAAAGTGATGTTCGACTAGCAGCAAATGACGAAGAAAGGGAATTCATCCTTAAATTTCACAGACTTGGGAAATTAGATTTCAGATCCACACGCAGAGCTAGAGCATTTATTGCAGAAAAAAGGCATATTTCACCATTATATGAGAGCCGACTATCAGCTGAAAGGGAATTTAAGGCTCTTAATGACTTATATAAAGCTGGGGTTAGTGTACCAAAACCAATAATTCAAAATAGACATATAGTTGCAATGAACATAATAAAAGGTCAAGATTTGTACAGAATCAAAAAGAACGAATTTGCTGATATTGACGAAGTAATAACATTGTTTGATAATATTGTTAATGAGGTTCAATCCTCAGTTAAACAGGGGTATATACATGGAGATCTAAGTGAATATAACATTCGTTTAAACGAAGAAGATTATCCTGTTTTATTCGATTGGCCTCAATATGTACTAGTCGAATCCGAACAAGCAAGGGAGATTTTAACCCGTGATATTAAAAATGTTTTGAATTATTTTCAAAAAAAATTTCAAATGAAAGTGAAAATAGATTTTTCAAAAATCTTTGATGAGTTTGATAATCTCTGAACCTAACTGGTTTTGTTATTATGTCCATAAATCTTATCATATTTGGATTAGATATCCTTGCTCAGGCGAATAGGGGGAAAAAAAGTTCAGTAATTTTCTCGTTAGTTGTTCTTCAAGCGAATCATCTTGATAAGTATCCAAAAATCAATAAGAGAGGATTATTTCAAAGGATTAAGGATTTAAAACCCGATTTTATTGCTATAGATAACATATTCGAGTTAGCACCAGATTTTAATGGGATAATCAGATTTCTTAACATAATTCCACCGACTACAAGATTGGTCCAAGTTACAGGTAATCCTAGAACAGGAATGGAAAAGGTAACAACCCTTGTTAGGAAGCATAGGATTCAGCGAGAATTAAGTTTTCCTTTTAGCTCTCAGAAAATGAGCGCTATACAAACTGCAGAAGTATGTGCACGGTTATGTCAAAAACGAGTAGGACATGAAATAGTAGCTTTTGAGGAAGAAATACGTATCGTTGTTTCTAAGAAAAAAAGCCATGGTAAAAAAGGGGGATCGTCGGCTCCTCGCTATGAAAGAATTGGTCGCACTGCAATTCATCAAGCTGCTGATGCTGTGGAAGGGTTTTTGCGGGAAAAAGGTTTTTCTTGGGAGGATTTTGAATATCCTAAAAGAAAGGTCTATTTTGTTCAATTAGATAGAACATCCATTGCAGTGATTAGAAATCTCATTAAACCTCTATCAACAGATTTAGTTCGCGTTGTTCTTGAACGAGTAACGAAATCAAGTCTAGATTTTCAACCTCTCGATGTTAATTTGGCTCCTGCGAGCCGTCCTCTTCATAATATTGTACTAGGAATTGATCCTGGTACAACAACAGGAATTGCTGTATTAAATTTAATGAATGGAAAAGTTCTATTTCTGGGATCAAAACGAGAGTGTGGAATTTCTCAAATCATTAGGATTGCATCAAAATACGGAAAAATTAGCTGTGTTGCTGCCGATGTTACACCTGTACCTTCAACTGTAGAAAAAGTTGCGAAAATTACAGGAGCAAAATTAAAATACCCATCTGTGCTGGCATCATCAGCAACGAAGCGAGATTATTTACATGATTATCAAGATTTGACAATAAATTTTGGACATCTAAATTCTCATGAAAGAGATGCACTTTTTGCTGCGATAAAAGCTTACAATTCCTTAAAAGAGCAACTCTCAAAGATAGATAGAATTGTTAAAGAAACACGAGCAGATCTAATTGATAATTTCCCAGAAATCCAAAGATTAGTATTATCTGGAAATAGTATTTCAAATGCGATTGAAGTAGTAGATGGACGAATTCGTGCTCAGGATGGTAACACTGCCCTAGATCTTACAAAAGATCACTTATTTGCGTCAATGAAACACGAAAATGAACTTTTTCAATCCAAAATTGAAGCTATTTATGAAGAGATGGATAAATTAGATCAGGAAGTAGAATTCTGGCAGAAACAAGCTCGAAAAAATAAACCTGAGATAAAATATTGGAAAAACAAGCATGAGCAAGAACAGCTTAAACGTTCTCGAATTAAACATAAAGAAATTTCAGAGGCGGTGGATAGAGAAGTAGGGCGGATTAGGGATGAAAATAAAGAAATTCGACGAAAATTAAGAGAAAATCAAATAGAAATGGAAAAATTAAAACAGATTAAAAATTTTTGGGTACAAGGTCGAGAAATTCCTTTAAAGGTAATTAAATCATTTGATGACTCTTCAATCCGTGAAACTGAAAAAAATTATGGATTACATGAAGGAGATATTGTATTAGTTCTTAATCCAAGTGGAGGTGGAGCCCAGACTGCCCTAAAAATAGTAGATATTGGCATTCGGGGGATAATCGTACCTAAAGGAGTAGCTAAATTTGCTGATCAGGCTTTAACTCAATTCAGAGATAACTGTCTTCCGTTACTTCATCTTACTTTAAAACAATTTTCAGAAAGAGATCCAACTCAAGGTGATCGTGAATTAGAACTCTGGGAATACGAGGGTCTCTATCTAACAGATATGTCTATAAAGGAGGAAATTAGAAAAAAAGAATTTATTCTTCGTGAATATCTTCGTCAGAAGAAAATAGCTAAACTTCAACAAATTGAAAGTAAATTAGATATTAAGTCTAGTTCGGAATTGAATATTGATCATCTTCTTGAAGAATTTAAGAAAGATTTTATTGTCCAATATAACGAGGGTATTAACGAATATTATCTCGAAGAAGAATAATTTCAATAACTAACCTAGGTTTGATTGAACTGAAAAGATTTTTAGAACCTACGAAAAAAGGAACAAGACAGAGTGGATTTTGACACTCTTCCAAAAATACTCAATTTTTACTATATTATTGAGTTTTGTGGTAAAAACTGTTCAAAAAATTGAGGAAATAATCTTATGCAACCATTACAAACTTTAGAGAAATCTGTGGGTAAATCGGTCACTATTCGTCTTAAAAGCAACCAGTTCTATACAGGAAGACTTAGAATAACTGATCAGTATATGAATTTGGTTTTAGAAGATTGTTCCGAAATGGAAGATGGGAAAATTCGAAAACGATATGGTCAGGCTTTTCTAAGGGGAAATAATATTCTTTACATTAAGCTAGACTAAAATTTATCTTGAATAATATCAATATAAATTCCTTTATAATTCTCTTTTATCGGTATATTAACCGAAGTTAAATAGCTAATATATTGATAGAGGATTTTTAGGATGGATAGGAAATTAACAACAGAGCTAATTCCAACAGGAATTCCTACTATAGATGAGTATATTGTTGGTCTACCATCTGATGCAGTTATTTTGATAATTGGGGATCCAGGTTCAGGATTCATTACATTTTTGCATCAATTGCTTGTTATTAGAGGAAAAAATGGAATCCCTGCAATTTATACTAGTCTGGATAACACTAGAAAAGAAATCCAAGATGATTTTACAAAGTTCGGATGGAATGTAGAAGAATTATCATGGCAATTTAATGATTTAAGCCCGACAGCAAAACAAAGGGAATCAGGTGCGTTGAAGTGGGATTCTGACGCTGTAAATGTTGTTTCCCATGATTTGTTTAGAAAAATAGCTGTAAATAAAGAGAACTCATCAATCCCTATCTTTGATACATGCGTCAATTCATTAACTTTCATGCTTATTCAGTCTAGCTCGAAATCAGTATTACGCTTTATCAATGAGTATTCTACGGAAGTTAAAGGGACTGGAGGTTGGCATTTTGTTACTATGGTGCGTGGAGTACATAGCATTGAAATAGAGAATCTATTTTCACATTATTGTGATGTTGTTCTAGAATTCGCAATGACTTTGAATACTGAAACTAGGTTATATGAACGAGTTTTGGGAATAAAAAAACTACTTGGGGTAGATTCTATGGTTTTTCCAATTGAATATAGTAAAACAGGGATAAGACCCCTAACAACTTCGAAGATACAATGATTTTTAATATTCCTATCCTTATTTTTTTCGCTCTACTACAGACATTGCCATTTTTTAATAAATTATTATACTTAATTCAAGATTAAAGCTCAGATATTCGGGATTTAATATAATGTTGCCGGGTATCTATTTCTTCTCTGCTAAATCTCCATAAAAATCTATTTTGTTCAATCAATAGAGATGAAACACTAGTGGCAAATGCTACCGCGCTCAACACGTCTTTATGAGCATAGAAATGGATTGCATAACTAAATAAAAAAACATCACCTGCACCTGTTTCATCTAATACTTGACAAGGGAAAGCTGGAATATTGTATACCTTTTTCTTGTTATTACCACCGTATTTTATACCAAGAATCGTACCTTTACTACCTCGAGTAAGTAGGACCGAAGAAATTGATGTTTCTAATATTCTTTTAATTCTCTCCTCATTATTTTCTCCCAAATTCAATAATTTTGCTTCATTTTCAGAAATTTTCAAACAATCAGTATTATCAACAATTTTAGAATCCCACCAATTCTTGTAAACAATTCTGCCTTCTGTAGAATTCTGACGAAAAAAACCTTGTGGATCGAAGGCAATATATGAGAATTTATTTCGGAGAAAAGAAAAAATCTCTTGATTGTCGAATTCATGAAAAACAGAACCTACTATAACTATTGGAGAATGATTTAATTTCCAATTGAAGTCATTAGGATTGAATTCAGTAGGGGGATTATCAAGGAATAAAGTTCGTTCTTCTCTAGATTTATTATAAATTAATCTGAAATGGGGACAATCAGTCTTCAATAAGAGATTTGTTGATAGAGAGTTATCAAAACCAGCTGCCTCTAATCGTGAATTGGCTTCAGGACAGCTATAAGCATAAAGAATGGGTTTTTCAATCCAAGAAAAAAGTCCAGATAAGATAAAGCCAATACTACCTGTGAAGGTAGGAGGACCACCAATGGTAAGCTTTTTTTGAGAATCATTCTCACTCACCTCTTTCGTTCTATGATTGTAGTGATGAATAACAGTATCTATCACTATCTGGCCTAAAATTACAGGAATAATTGGCTTTTTCAATTAGTTCATCACATCGAGGTTACTGTAGAAAATGATTTTATTAATTCATTTTAATTAATCCCAATCATTTCTATTCACAAGAGGTCATCAACTAGCTCGTTGCCAGTTCTATTCTCCATCGTGTTGGATGTAACCCTACATCATCTATCCTTAGGTTAAGAATTTGTTTTTATTCTTTGCCCAGACTTTAATCGCTCTAAAAAAGGATGTCCAGCTCCTATCAAGAATTTTCAGCACCTGTTGAGTTGTCTGAGCGGGAAGTAGACGATAATTCTCTGAGGATTTGATCAAATGGTACAAGGAGTTATAATGAATCCATTTACCGTTTGTGAAAAATTCTTGACGAATCAAGTAATTGCTTTCATTGTAGAGGTTTTTTGACAGATAACAGAGCTTCGATAAGTTTTCAGATGATTTCAGCTAGATTTGTTCCGTTCGTGTAACAATCATTTGTTGCGTTTCACTCCAAGAGAATTTCTGAGGTTTTGATAGCTTCACGTTGTAGATGGTGTGAATTTATCTTTTTAACCAGATCCGTTCAGTTCTGAAAACTCTCTTTTGTTCTATCAAACAATATCACTTATGATATGATTTAAGTCTTAGATCGTATATTATTCCCAAGAGCTTTTAAGAGATAGGTTTTTGGATAGGAGACAGGGTCAAGAAGCTCTATATGTAGTTGTAAAAATGGTCTTATTTTTTCTTATAATCACCTAAGAAAAGTGAATGGATTGTTCCCCTTTTCCTAGTTCTGATATTATAGTTATTTCCCCAATCTGGGAAGAAAATCAATGTGAGAAACCTCTTTCTGCAATCTCCTGATAAATGAGAATTCGAGGGAAAAATCATCTCAAATAAAGGAAGATATTTACATAACTACTTTGAAGAATTAGAACGAATCACTGAATAATTTTATAATGGAGAAATTTCGATAAAACTTTATTTATTCAGTAGGCTTGAAGCTAATTTTAGGTAATTAAAAGACTCAATAAGCATTAGGATAACTTAATAATTGAAATACTTGTTAGTTCTAATGTTTGATTATACTCATTAAATCAACCAGAAACCCGATAAATATTTCCTCTATTTCATAGGCAGATGTCTAATATAGTGATCTAGTTGGTGGGTTTTTTGAAGGTGAAATAATGGCTTTCGCTCTTACAGTTGAACAAAAAAAGAAGTTAATTAAGTTACTACAAGAAATTGTCCGGTATGCAGATCTAGAAGCACTAGCATTAGTCACACGAACAGGAATGAGTGTTGCATTTTTCTCAGAAAAGGATGCAGATCCTGATTTATTCTCTGCATTGTCTGCAGCAGTGCTCTCTACTGGTGGGATGGTTGTAGATCGTATGGATCATGGTCAATTATGGGAAGTATTAGTACGTGGTGAGAAAGGATATACGGTTCTAAGTTCTGCAGAAGATTTTATTCTAATTGGGGCATCTAATGAAGCTCATTCTCTAGGATTGGCTATTAGAGTTTTACGTCGTTATAGTCATAAGATCCCTGAAATTTTCAAAGAAGAAGAAAAAGATATTTCTAGCCTTGTGTCAGAACTAAAAGATCTATTGAGCTAGAGATAATCCAAAACCAATATAGGAATTTTTTCCATTGTCCACTTTTCTTCTTTTATTATTTATCATAGATATTATTTTTATTGTGTTGATTAATTCAGTAGAAGGATTTCTACTTCTAATCCTATTATTACCTTGGACTCTGATTATTTATTCAGTGTTATGTTTTCAAGGTATACGGTTTTCAGCTGATGATCCAATTAAACGGTTTGCAGGGAAATTATTTTGGATTGGAAGGGGAAATGTACAAGCAACAATCATTACAGTCATCAATGTAGTATTAGGAATTATGATAGTTTCCAATTCTAATCTACAATTATTTGAAGAAAATTTTGGAATGTTCACTTCAACTCTGATATTCCTAATTTTACCCTTACCTGGATTTTTCATAAATAGTTTACAAAATGAAAATCAAGAAAAGCTATATGGATTAATTTATCAAGAGATGATTGGAAGTAGTGAAAAATCCGAATTCATTATTCAAACGCTTGAACTTCTTCAGAGAAAGGATCGTTATTCAAAAGAATACTTTGAGGATGTAGAAAAGGTTAAAAATAATACTTTTCAATTTCTAGAGCAGAATTTTCAGCAAATTGCTACTTATTTTCATCAAACAAAGTCTCTTAGACTGAATTTAGAGAGTCTAGCAGTTTTTCTAGCGAAGAAAACCATTGAAATCCCTGAGATTTAAACGGGAAACATAAAAACTTCCTTTGATAGACAGAAATTAGGTGTTAGATGCTGTAATAGAGCATCAGATAAAAGATTTTATTTAACTAAAGGTGGAATCCTTGGGAAAAAAAAGAAAATCCGGTGGTAGAAGCAAAGGTAAAAAAGGAAGCCTTGGAAAAGTTCAATGTTCATCCTGTAGGCGATTAGTACCAAGGGATAAAGCAAAACGAAAAACTACTTACAAAACTCTTGTTGATTATGCGATAGGAAAAGAATTGCGACAACAAGGGACTCAGATTGCTCGTATGCCGTATGTCAGGTACTTTTGTATTTCATGTGCAATTCATAGACATCAGGTGAAAATTCGTTCTCAATCTGAAAGAAAGAATCGCTAGTAATTATCACTCTTAATAATGCATTAAATATCTAGAAATTATATAATTCGACTGAAATCATACCTTGAATTTAATTTCTAACTTATAAAAATTTATAGATAATTCCTATAACATTGATATAGTCTTGACGAGAAGGATATTCGCGTTCATATAATGGATCCGTGGCTCAGCATGGATAGAGCGTCTGCCTTCGGAGCAGAATGTCGTGGGTTCAAATCCCTCCGGATCCGTTCTTTTACAGTATATTGTCTCTCGGTAAAGAGGGGGATTAAAGTGTGGAAAAAACTCCAACACACAATCCAAGGGATCTATATTTTATCGTAATAATCTTCAGGTTTTGGTGGAAGAGGATTATGGAATCCCTTTCTTTTCCTGGTGGCTAATACAAATTGTCTTGCAAGACCACCGCCTTCTTCTTCAGTTTTCATTGGATTTCCTGGGACTTTGTCCCAGCGAGAGAAGACCATTTGACTGAAAGCAAAACCTGAGGTTTCCGATCTTAATTCAGTTGTTATACCAAAAGATTCTGTAACAGGAATTTCAGCAATAATGATATTAAGAGGTGTACCTTCACGTTTTTGAGTATCAATTACTTTACCTCTGCGTTTTGTAAGAACTTTATACACATTACCAAGATATTGCTCAGGAACTTGGACTTGAACCTTATAAATTGGTTCCATCAAAATAGGTTCCGCCATTAACACTGCGCCAAAACAAGCTCTTCGTGAAACTGGCATAGTTTGTCCTGCTCCACGATGAACAGGATCTTCATGAAGTTTAAGATCTTCAAGAAGGAATTTGATCCCAAAGAAAGGCTCTCCACATAATGGTCCTTCCTTACTTGCCCATCTAAATCCTTGTATAATATAATCTTTTACTTCTCTGAGATATTGGACACCTTTAGTTGCATCAATATAGAAATTAGGATCATTTTCCGCAGGACCCATACCCCAAACCTTACGTCCAACTTTAGGGTCCCATCCTGCTTCGTCTCGTAATATCTGTCCCATCTCTTTTCGATCAGTATATTGTCCAATACGTCTATCTTCAATTAATTTAATTACTTCAGGTTCCAATGGAGCAGCACTAACCCATAGACGATTATGTTTATTCGGAGATTTAGCTAAAGCTGGCCTATATGATTGAGCTTTAACGGATTCACGAAAAACAACAATAGGTTCACTTTGAGTTACAGTAATATTCTGTAAGTCCTGCAGATCTTTAACAGCTATTTCTAAGTGTAATTCACCTGTTCCTGATAGAAGAAACTCTCCTGTTTCCTCATTAACTTTTGTTAATAAAGATGGATCAACTAATTCCAATAAATCGAGGCCTTCAGCCAGTTTAGGCAATTCGCTTGGAGATTTTGCTTCAATAGCAATTGTTACTACAGGTTCAACCGCGTATGATAATGCACTGAAAGGTATTGTAGTATCTAAGGATGTTATTGTGCTACTAGCAGTTGCGCCCCTAAGTCCTTGTAAAGCAACAATATTCCCAGCTGGAACAGAATCAACTTTCTCAGTTTTTGCTCCCATAAGCATGGAAACTTGTTGGATATTGGTGGTAAAGAATCGTTCTCTACTGCCAGGTTGATATCCTGGAAGAAGAGCTGTGATTTTCTGCCCTGCTTTCACAGTTCCTGAAAACACTCGCCCCATCGCTATAATCCGTTTTGTTCTTCCTGGAATCATTTTAGAAATTGAAATCATGACTGGACCATCGATCTTACATTCAATTAATCCTTTACCTTCATCTGATTCAAAATCTCCTTCCCAGAAACTCTTAAAACGATATTTTTGAGCTTCAATCGGAGAAGGACAGAATTGAACAACCATGTCCAAAACTGCTTTTTCTACTGGAAGCCATTGTCCTAATAGAGCCTTTGCGATGTTTTTTGGAGTGTCTAACCAAATGTGTTCATCAACATGAAGAGTGAGTTGTTCTGCTATTTTTTTAAGTGACTCAATGTCTTTTTCCTCTGCTTTCTGATAAATCGCGTAAGTTGGTTTAAGAACACCTTCCACAAAATTCTTTTTCATCCAGAGATTCTTAATTAACACATCAATTGGTTGGCCTGTTTTTTTATGCCAAATTTCAGCGAGAGCTGGGATAGTTAACCCAAATCGCTGTATTGCAGAACCAAAGGCTACAGTTCCTTGACGAGGATTTACTCTCCATATTTTTTTATATTCAGAGGGAGCATAGGTCTCTACAAGGGTATTGAAGTCTCTAATGATTTTCTTAAATTGTTCATAAGCATTATCAGGAGACATTCGCATTTCTGTAATTAACCGATCAACTTTATTGATAATCAATACAGGACGAACACGCTCAGCCAGCGCTTGCTGGGTTACTACTTCAGTTTGGACCATAACACCTTCAACAGCATCAACAACAATTAAAGCACCATCAACAACTCTTAATGCAGAGGTAACCTCACCAGAAAAGTCAACGTGGCCAGGTGTATCTTGTAAATTAATTAAAAAGGTTTTATTTTTAAACTCATGAACCAGCGAGATACCTGTAGTCTTGATTGTAATTCCCCGCTCTTGTTCATCATCTCGCGTATCTGTTGCTCTAGCCAAACCTGCGACTTTTTCAGCAAGTAAACCACTTGCAGCAAGAAGAGAATCAGTTAAAGTGGATTTTCCGTGATCTATATGGGCGATAATGGACAAATTTCGAACATTTTCGCGTTCGTAAAGTAACTTCTGAGCTTTCTCAATTGTAAACTTCGGCATTTTTTTCTGCTCCTTTTTGACATGATTTAATTTAAAATTATGTTTTTTAAACTGATTGAAAAGATTTTTTATCTAAACAATTATCTAAATAATTGTTAAAACCCATTATCTCTCTAAATGAGGCTTTTTAGAAATATAATATTAGAACTTCTATTAATTTCAATAATATCTTGTTCTATAGAAATCACTCCTAGGAAAATCTTTAACGTTTATTCACTTGATCTAAAGATAAAAATCTATTTGTAGTCTGTTTCCACCACTAATCGCATGTGATCAATCTTATGAAACGATTTCTTTCACAGTACACCCTATGAACGGGTTAGCAGTAATTCATCAATAGTATTGATAATCTATGATATACAGTCAATAGGAAAACAAAAGTTCCCCTTTATCTTGATGATGAGGGGGTTGACAAACTCGTATGAAACCATTTGCTTTAGCAGGTGGTAGTTTAGATAACCTAAGAGTCAGCTTTATCAACGATAATTTAATCAATTAAAGTGATGGGTCGTGTTATGTCAGTCGATAAAGACAAAGTCAATAATATTCTTTTAGAATTTCAGAATATTTTAAAGAGCCTTAAGCCAAACACATCAGAATTACAGTTAATAAACTCTAAGATATCTAAAATGACTGCGAAAAATATTGAAAAACAGTTTTCTCCTCCCCAAACAAATCATTCTAGGGCTTCTCAGCGACGTTCATCACCTCAAAGGAAAAAAAATTGGCGAAAAATAAAAATAGATTGATTTCCTTCCTTATCTTTTTAAATACTTCATCTGAAGCAATTTGTTCAACAGAATAAATGTTAATTTTCTTGAAGGTGTAAAGAATCACAATGAGATTATGAAGAATAATTCTTTAGCCTTTTTAAAAGAGGCTCGGAAATTATTCGTACTAATCATAAGCTGGTTGGAAAATGGCTAAAAAAATACGAATAAAGACTATGCTGCATTTATATGCCATCCCTATTCTACTATCTTTCTTTCATGCTTGTTACCGCATGAAGGTTCAAGGAAAGCAAAATGTCCCTGCTCGGGGTCCAGATAAAAAGGGAATAATAATTATGAGCAATCACCTGTCTCTTCTTGATCCTTTTTTCATAGGATTGTCTGTCTTCCCTCGTTTTTACAAGCCATTTTTCTATCCTGCTGATGTAAAATTATGGAAAATGCCCCTTTTTCGCCCTATTTTACATGGTATGAATTGCATTCCAGTATTTAAGGGATCGAAAAGACTTGATATTGTAAAATATAATATTGCTGTTGTAAGGGGTGGTGGATCAGTTGTTTATTTTCCTGAGGGAGCACGTACTAAAGATGGCAAACTTCAGCCAGGAAAATTAGGTGCTGGATTATTAGCACATGAAACAAAAACCATGGTCATACCGTGTGCCGTTAAAAACACAGCAATAGCAATGCCAGTAGGAAAACCTATTACATTAGGAGGAGGACCTAGAAGAATTAAATTAATTGTAAAATTCGGTCCTGCATTGGACCTGCGTAGATTTTACAAATTACCGAATACAAAAGAAACTTCTCAAGCAATTAGTGATTTCATTATGGAAGAAATCGCTAAACTTTTAGAAAAAATGTAATACTTGAAATTTGAGAGGTCTAAAAATAATATCATTTTGTTGGAGAGAATTCAATGACTCGTTTTGTAACTAAAGAAAAAATAACTAATCTTTATGATGATCTAACCAATTTTGGGCTTGATATATTATATATTACCGACACAGAAGCTCATCGAAACATCAACATGAAATACCTAAGTGGACATCCTGAGGATGCCACATTGATAATCGATTTTAAAAATCGGGAAACAATCCTCATACCTTGGGATTATCAACTTGCACAGGAATATGCTGAAGTAGATAAGATTGTGAACATGGCGGATTTCGGAGGAGTAATTCCTGCCTCAGTAGAAACTCTAAAAAGTGTTTTGAAGCCAAATGAAAAAATTGGAGTAACCCGATCAATCCCATATTCCAGTATTCATGCAATAAGGGATACTGTTCCGAAAGCAGAAATCGTCTGGGATCCACTTACCATCGATTCATTACTTGAAAAACTTCGATCGACTAAATCTCCATATGAACTTTCGTTATTACAGAAATCAATCAATATTAGTAATCAGATTGTAGATGAAATGGAAGACATCTTAACTGCGAAAGATACTATCAAAACTGAAATGGACCTCGCAATCTTTGTGGAAAGTAGAATGAGAGAGTTAGGTGCATTTGGTATCGGTTTTGAATCACTTGTAGCAAGTAGTGCCAGGTCTTGGCAGATTCATACATATCCTCGTGCTGATCCAAATTTGCCTTTATATCGTGAAGGACTAGCTTTAATTGATTTTGGTGTTAATGCAGCAGGATTAACATCAGATGTTACATTACCTTTTGTAATGGGAAAAATGAATCAGAAAATGAAGACAATTGTAGAAACAGTAAACCAAACACATGATGAGGCAATAGACAAACTGAAAGAAGCTCAATATTTGCACGAAGTTGCCGATGTAGCACTTAATATTATCGAATCAGCTGGATTTAATATGCCTCATGGATTAGGTCATGGAATAGGTTTAGTTGTTCATGATTCTCCGTTTATAAGAAAAAAACCAACTCATGAAGTAATGCAAAAGGATTGGACTGAGGTTCCAATTGAAGAAGGTATGGTGATCACAATTGAACCAGGGATCTATGAGCAAGATGTTGGCGGATTTCGCCTCGAAAATGATGTAATAATCACATCAAATGGGCCTGAAGTTGTTACAAATTCCAGACCTGTTTTTATTGATCTATAGATAAGTACTCTTTGGGAATTAATTTCTGATTTCGATCACAGAATACCACAGATAAGTTCCAGTCTTCGGAAAAGGTCACTCCGCATAATATTATATCAAAATCTTCATAATCATGCTTTAACATTAGTTCCTGATTTGGTGAAAAAGAGAATTCGAACGGTTCTCTCAGATTCGCCGTAGTACGAGATTTAACTTCGATAATGAACCCTCTCTGAGTCAAGAATCGTTGATCTCTCATCAAATAGCGGGTTAAATCCCCTTTTTCTATAAAAAACTTCTTGATAATTTGTTCTGTACTTAATTGTAAATCATCCTCTCGTAAGACTGAACCAATTCCAAAAAAATCCATTGTTTGTTGATATTTTCTAAGAAAATCAACATTCTTTCCCTTTATTGAAGATTCATCAATAATCTCTAACACAACTTTCGGTCGAAGAATCAATATTGGCATTCGTTGAGTTAAAATGTATCGTGCAAATTCCTCGGCAACTAATCCTCTTAAAACTGAATTCTGGCCTGTTTTCAGATTATAAGTGATCATAAAAGCACCTTTAATCATTATCCTTAAGAAAAATTACTGTACCTGTTGAAATTGCCTTTTTTTCATTATTAAAATCTTTTATTATTAATTGTCCATAAGAAGATATGTCTATAGCTGTTCCAGAAAACTCTCCATCTTTATTAGAGACAATCAAATCCATTCCAAGTATATTTGGGTGTTCTTTCCATTTGTTAACTATTGTTGATACCCCTTCTGATAAAACAGTATCGAAAAGCTCTTCTATATTCAAAATAATATTCTTGAGAAGTGAAAGTAGCTGATACTTCTTATTGGTTTCCTCAAAAGCTGTCGTGATCTTATTTCGGAGTGTGGGAGAAAATTGGTTAATTGAATTGTTAATATTAATCCCAAATCCGATAATCAGGTAATGTAAAGTAGATTGTATAATTTTCCCCTCAACGAGTATCCCCCCAATTTTTTTCAGATTATCCTTTATGAGTATATCATTTGGCCATTTTAAGATTGTTTCCAAACCTAGATTATTTAGCGCTTTTGAAATACCTAATGATGATAATATTGGGACTATTCCTAAATCGTGTAAATTAATATGAGGTTGAATAGCTAAAGAACTCCATAATCCTCCAAGAGGTGATTCCCATACTCTAGTACCAGATCCTTTGCCTGCAGTTTGAGTCTCAGCTATTATTGAAAAATCCTTTTTCTTATCAGCTTCCAGTAACTTCATCGCTAAATTATTTGTCGATCCTACATCAGTATAGCAATAGATTTTCTTACAGAGTTTGAAATCTAGCGGAAGCTCTTCTATAATTGTCGGCATACAGAAAACCTGTTTTTGCTAAAATAATATCAGATTGATATATATTCCTTTAGATGAAATTAAAAAATTCAAGAAAGGGAATTACCTATCTGAAAAAATTGCTAAACTTATAAATTGCAAAGGTCCCTAATGCAGGAAGAACAAGGCCAAAAGCTATAGCAGAAAGATATCTTTGCTCTGAGTTTAAATCAATAAAATCAAGCGGAAAAGTTTCTAAAAGAAATTCATTAATAAAAAAGGTTTCAAGAAGAAAGAACATGAAAAATCCTAATAGGAAGAATAAATTGTAAAATAAAGATGTTGTCATGACTTTTTTCATATCAGGTTGATTTACTTCATTCCAATCTTCTGCAAGCGAGCATGATAAAGTAGCTAGGATAATACTCACGCTTATAGTAGTTCCGAAGATTGTAGCAAGAAATACATTGATATCAAGGTAAAGAAGCGTGAATACCCAGAAAAGAATGGGTATTTGGGTTAATAAACCCCATCCAAGGGCTGTTATTATTAATCCTATTCCTTCAATTCGCAACCATGAAAATGGAGTAACCGTTGTCATTAATATCACCATTGGTGCTATCTTCGTTTGAAAGTGATTTTACTTTCCCGTTTTGATTTAGTTAGTTGTTTCAACAATTGTTTTAATTGAGTATCATCAATTTTACCTGATACGCGTCCTGTTTGAGCAAGTTGAATTAGCTGATTCTCTAAAGTCATCGCGTAGTCAGGTTTAGCTAGTTTTATTCTAGCAAGACGTTCTCGTGCTTCATCAGTTAAAATTGTCTTCATAATCATTTGTCGTTGCATTTCGATTTGTTGTCGTTGTTCTTCTTGTTGCTCTTGAGCAACTTGGTCATTTTGCATTTGAGCAAGTCGTTTTTTACGTAATTCTACCAATTCGGGATCTTCTTCTGCCATTACAAATAACCTCTTCAATTGAAATTTGTTTTATTCCTTATTCATTGATAGATTTTAAAAGGTACATTCCCAACGATATGAATATAACCAATTTAGAGTGATTAAGAATATATTATATCTTTTAATTTGGTATAAAATACCATTTATTTTAAGTTATTGAAAGTTGTATTGCTCTAGTATAAAGATAATTCAGGGAGTTCCTGCTTAATTTTAAAGGCAATGCTGTCTATAAAACTTCTTCCTGAGGGAGTAACTGTTCTTCCGTCTCCTTTAACAAGTTTTACATAACCAGCTTTTTCGAGCTGATGAATCGCATTACGAATAATTGCCCCTGAACCGCTACCAGTTCTTTTTGGTTTAGATCCTCTATTTTTTCGGCCACCATAAACTTTCCTGAGATGCATTACTCCGATAGGTCCTTGTAAGTAAATTTTTCTCAGAATTGAGGCTACTCGAACATACCACCAATCTTTCCCCTGTTCAGGAGCATTTTGCCTAGTAACACCTAGTTTAACATAATTAGCCCATGCCGGTGGAGTAAATATCTTTTCATTAGATTTTAGTTCCTCAACAATCTCGTTGATAAGAAGTTCGGCAGGAACCATTTGTGCCGTGACCATATAATTTTCTCCGTTTATTTTAATATTTATAAATAGGATCGATCTTTATTTTCGATTTTAAACCAGATAAAGATGAATTAGCTCATGTTTTTAGTAGTTGTCATTCAATCTCACTATTATCCGGAAGATAAGAAAAGATACAAAAGTTTATTATTTTTTCCCTCTCATTTGAATATTCTATCCTTACCCGGAATGTCCTAGCCAGAGAAATTAGATCAAAAGTTGAGGAAGGTATATTGTCTCCGAAATTTAAGCAAATCATCTTTTACATAATGATTCTTTTACTAATCAATCTGAATACTATATCGGGTTCTGGAGCAGATTTGACACCTACTGAAGACCCAGTTATAATACTTTTTGATGAAGCACATGGCCAATTTTTTAACCGTTCAATATATAGCAAAGCTCTTACTGATCTGGAGCAATCAGAGGACAAAAATATTGAGATCATTTACAATACAAATGTTTTCAACAGAACTACGCTTCAGGGAGTTGATATATTAATTAGTACAAATCCTAGTGATTGGTATACAACAATTGAGCGATATTATTTAACAGAATTTCTAACAAAAGGAAAATCTCTATTTCTTCTCTCAAATCCCTTCAATGAAGAAAATGAAACTCTGCTTGGTAGGGGAGATATATTTAATGATCTTCTTCAAATATATGAAATAGAATTATTAGATCGCTATTGGACAAATGCTAACGATTTAGGTGAAATTAAAAATCCTGATGTTGTTGTGAATGAGTTTTCCAATGCAGGGGTTCCCGAGTATTTAACAATAGAAATTAATAGTTCCAGTCATGAAATTCTTTCAAATATTCACAATATAACCTCCATTGTTACATATTCGTGCTCATTAGGGAACTCCAAAACTAGTATTATTAACGCCCCACCTGAATCTCATTCTAAAACTGTTAAGGATGAAATATATACCAATCCATCGGGAATAACTCTGTTTGGAACGCCTGGTGAGCTAGCTGTTGGCGCGAAAATACTAATGGGAGGGTCTAGTATCATGTTTAGCGATTTGAATGATCCTACACTAGGTACTTCTTGGTATGAAAGCGAAAACAATTCTAAGCTGTGGTTAAATATTATCGAATGGTTAGCAGAGACAAATCCAGACACGCTTCCTCCTGATATTTTCCTTGATCAAGTGTTATTCGTGATAGTTACGATAACTGTTGTCTCAGGAATACTTTTACTCACTGGAAGCATCTTATTCACCATCGGATCAGGCCGTGAACATATTGCGGTGAAAACCGTAGATACAACACCAATAAAGGTGGATAAGAAAAAGAAAAGAAAAAAAACTGAAGAAATGAGAGAAGACGATGAAGAAATAAAAGAAGAAACAAAACCGAAACTCTCACCGCAATTATCAAAGCGAGATAGACGGCTTAAACAAATAAAACAAGTTCAAGGTCAACCGAGAAGAAGAAAAAAATAGGAGAAATTAAGAATGGGGCGAAAAAGAAAACGAATTGTTAGGACAAAACCAATTCCAACTGTACCTACGGTCTTTGACTGTCCAATATGCGGCGCTTCGAATGCTATCCATATCGAACTCAACCGACAAATAAGAACTGCTATTATTAGATGTGGAAGATGCAAAGTTCAAGCGACTAAACCAGTTAGAACCATTGAAGAACAAGTCGACGTCTTTGGTGACTGGTTAGATGAACTATTAGAGGAAACTGAATCTATACCTTCTGCAGATTCACAATAACAATAGAAACAACTAGTTGCCTTTTTCCTTCTTTTTGTTTAATTTTTGATAGGTTGGACTGAAAATATTGGAACGCGAGACGAAACGAAAGATAATTCACATCACGATGGGTTTGCTAACACTATTATTGGTAATTTTTCCACGGTGGCTTGCGATTATTTTCGTGATAGGAGCTTTATTCTTTGTTTTGATCATTGCTCGGCCAACTGTGTGGAAAAAAGGCTTTGAAGCAATGGCTTCTCGAGAAGAGGATCAGAATTCAGGTTTACTTCAAGGACCAACGCTTTATGTATTTATGGTTCTTTTATTAGTTATATTTTTAGATTTACGAATTGCAGGAGCAGTATTTGCAATCATGGCGTTTGGGGATGGATTTGCTAATGTAATCGGGTCAAGATACGGTCATCCAATCAAGAAATTGAGGGGTAAAAGTATTGTAGGATTCTTCGCATTTCTCTTGTTTGCATTTTTATTAAGTATGATTGTATTCTTTTTGATATCTCTAAATCAATTTCAGAACATAACTCCATGGTTAGATTTTCTTAAAATACCTGAAGAACTTAATCAATCTTATATAATATTTTGTTGTTTTATAATTTCTCTAATTGCTGCTTCGTTAGAACTATTGACAGGGCATATTATCAACGACAATATATCAGTACCAGTAGTTTCCGGAAGTTTATTAACGATTCTTCTCATGTTGTAATAATGAATTCTATCCAGCTGATTCCCATTTCCGGTCGCCCAAACGCAGGGAAAACATCTTTAGTCAATTTTCTCGCTATAACTAAAAGACCAGTAGGAAGACGAGCTGGAACTACTCGGAGAATTGTTCCAGTACCCCTAGTTAAGGATATATCATTAGTTGATTTACCAGGATTTGGTAGAATAACAAAACGATCAAAACAACTGGAAAATAGGTTGAAAGATGGAATTGTTCAGTTTTTTGAAAAACCAGAATACAATATTCTATTCTCTATCCATGTAATTGATATTTCTACGTTTCATCATATGGTCGAATCGCTAGAAAAAAAGAATATTATACCATTAGATATTGAAATGATAAGCTTTTTAGCTGAAACGACTGGTGTTCCTCCAATAGTTGTATTTAACAAGGTTGATAAGGTTAAAGACGATATAGTTGACCAAAATATTCAGTTAATTACATCTTATGATATTCCCGAGGTTGAAATATTTATTATATCTTTGAGGACAAAAGAGGGCCGTCGGGAACTAAAAAATCGTGTAAAGGAGATTATTGTACAAAAACTAGGTTCGAGTTACCAAAAATGGTAAGAGATTTTGAGGATTAAAGATAATTATTCAGTTTTCCCGTAACTAGATTTCTCCTTTTCTGACCTTAATTTGCCGACAAAAAGGTTTAAATAGTGGTAGTTCTGTATATAGAGACTGTAGAGGAATCTATATGCATTTTGAAAGAACT